>QLAH01000073.1_pt1 | contig 96672 bp, 85 predicted proteins | sample 4693081 | NCBI WGS metagenome assembly QLAH01 (sample SAMN09425401, study PRJNA476045) | Lake water metagenome, whole genome shotgun sequencing project.
AGCGGCCGGCTCGAACCAGCTCGACCATCTGCTGGCGGAATGCCGCCGGGTACGGCGGTCTGACTTTGGACATTGGTGACTCCTTGAACACAAAGCATGATGTGTCCACGGAACCGGGTCAACTCCAACTCCAACTCCAGTCCGTTTTTCCTCAACCGCCTGGGAAGGCAACAGTAACTCTGGCGCCCAGCGCGAAAATAAGGTCAGATTCATCAAAAAGTAAAACAAACGATTGACTTATTTGTTATACTGCAACCCATGAAAGACAAAGCCGCTGCATCTCCTGCTTCTTCGCCCGAGGACACCTCTGTGGGGCGTGGCGCTGCCGCACGTGAAGTGCTCCTTTCGCATGCCACCCGGATCTTTGCCAGCAAGGGCTATGCGGGGGCCTCCACCCGGGAAATATGCGACGCCGCAGCGGTAAACCTGTCGGCCATCCGCTACTACTTCGGGGACAAGGCCGGTTTGTACCGAGCCGTTCTGGAGCGCCCTATAGGCGAGATGTTTGCCAGCTTCGCCGGCTTCGACGCTGACCACCTACCCCTGGAGCAGGCCGTCCGGATGCTGCTGCGCCCGTTCGTGGATATGGAAGATGACGAGCAGATCGAGGTGCAGACGATGCGTCTCTACCTGCGCGAGATGATCGAGCCCTCAGACGTATTCAGGGAGGTTGTGGGCAGCGCCATCGTCCCGGTTCACATCGCGATGTGTCAGGTCATGGCACGCCATTGCGGGGCTCGAGCCATCGATAACGATATCCATCAGCTGGCGTTTGCCGTGGTCGCCATGGCAAACGATTACTGCATTTCGCGCGAGTTCATGAAGATGCTGGCACCTGGCGTGTTGAGCCGGCCCCGAGCGGTAGAACGCATCGTTGATCGGCTGGTGGGCTATGCCGTCGCCTTGGTCGAAGCCGAACGCCAGCGCCGCAGCGCTGCGCCCCTTTCTTCCAGCCGGAGGTCTGCGCGATGAAACGTTTTCGCCTGCATGTCTCCCTCCCCCTTGCCGCCTTTGCGTTGGTGCTGACCGCGTGTGCCACACCAGAGGCGCCGTTGCAGTCTGCTGGGGCCGTTCCACCGCAGTGGTATGCGCCCCTTCCGCTTTTGAAGGAAGGGGGACAGGCCCATGGAGGACGCACCGATCAGTTGGGCAAGTGGTGGTCGCAGTTCAACGACGGGGCACTGACGGAACTCATTGCCGCTGCCCAAGCCCGAAATGGATCGGTGCTGGAAGCCGCTGCCCGGATCGGGCAGGCACGCGCAGAGTGGGTGGCCGCTGGCGCCACCGTCCAACCCCAGCTGCAGGGCGGAGTAGCGCTTCAGCGGGGCCGCGACAACACCGGTTCGCTCGCTACCACAGGTTCCCTTTCAGTGGATGCCTCCTGGGAGCTGGACCTCTGGGGCGGCCTGAAGGCCGACCGGTCTGCGACACTCGCCCAGTTGGAGGCTAGCGAAGCATCCTGGCACGACGCCCGCGTCAGCGTGGCTGCCGAAACGGCCCAGCACTACGTGCGCTTCAGAAGCTGCCAGCGTCTGGCGGATACGCTGCAGGACGATGCCCGATCGCTGGCCACCTCGGCTGCATTGACCGATCGCAAGGCGTCGGCTGGCCTGGAATCGCCAGCGAACGCCGCTTTGGTGCGCGCGAGCGCGGCCAGTTCGGCCGCCAACCTGGTGGCTCAGCAAGCGGTGTGCGAGTCGCTCGTCAAGAGCCTGGTGGCGCTGACTGGACTGACTGAGCCAGACCTGCGCGTGCTGCTCTCACAAGGAGCGCAGGAAGTGCCTGCCCCTCGCAACTTTGAGGTTGAGCAAGTCCCGGCCCGCTGGCTGGCTCAGCGCCCAGATTTGCGCAGCGCAGAGCGCCAGGCCGCGGCCGCGCGGCAGGAAATTGATGTTGCCGAGGCCAACCGCTGGCCGCAGCTCAGCCTGCTGGGCTCGGTAGGCCGTACACGCACGTCCGGTAGGGACGGCGGCGCCCTGACGTTTAAAGGTACCAGCTGGTCCATCGGGCCTTCACTCAGCATTCCCTTGTTCGATGGCCAGCGCAGAAGTGCTGCGGCCGACGCGGCGCGCGGTCGCTACGAAGAGGCAAGAAGCCGCTACATACAGCGCGTTCGCGATGCGGTGGCAGAGGTAGAGAACGCTTTGACCGACCTGGACGCAGCCAGCCGGCGGCAGAGCGACGCCGAGAAGGCCGTCGCCGGATTCGACGCTTTCCTGAACGCACAGCGTCGCTTGACGGAGGCTGGCGCCGGCAGCTTGCTGGACCTGGAAGATGCGCGGAGAACAGCACTCTCCGCCCGCTCCAACCTGATTGACGTCCAGACCGATCGAGTGTTGGCCTGGATTGCCTTGTACCGGGCAGTCGGGGGCGGCTGGAGCGCCGAATCCCCACCCGAGTCCACCGCTCTGTCCATGGCCCCGCCGCAGGATTGAACACCTACATAGACACCTACGCCGATACCCACCATGCAGCCATACCCAACCTCCTCCAACACCCCCCTTGTGGCCTCTGACAGCCAGATCGCTGACGATCGGCGTGAAGACAGATGGTATCGCCGAGGCTGGTGGATCGCCGCCACGGCGGCCGTTGGGCTGCTCGCGGCGCTGGGGCTGTTCACCCGCTCGGGGCTGGCGCAGTCAGAAGCTGCGCCGGCTGGCTCGCCCCGGCCAAGTCTGACCGCCCAGGCCATTGTTCCGGAGACACAGGACTGGCCACTCAGCCTGGCGGCCAATGGCAGCGTCAAAGCCTGGCAAGAGGTGATCATCGGGGCCGAAGTGGGGGGCTACAGAATTGCAGAGGTCTCCGCCCAGGTCGGGGACCGGGTACGCAAGGGCCAGCTGTTGGCCCGCATTGCCAGCGACACCATCGAGGCTGAGCTGGTCCAGTCCGTGGCAGCTGCCGCGGAAGCAGCGGCACAGCTGGAAGAGGCTGGTCTCAACGCCGCCCGTGCGCGCAGCCTGGCCGACAGTGGCGCACTATCCACTCAACAGGTGCAACAGTATCTGACTGCCGAACAAACCGCCAGAGCCCGGCTGGATTCGGCCCGGGCCAGGGTGCAGGCCGACGAGCTCAGGCTCAAGCACACCCAGATACTGGCCCCTGACCATGGCGTGATCAGCGCCCGACGCGCGACTGTAGGCTCGCTGGCGCAGCAGGGCCAGGAGCTGTTCCAGATGATCCGTCAGGAACGCCTGGAGTGGCATGCCGAAGTCACTGCCGAGGAACTCTCCCGCATCCGTCCGGGCATGCCGGCGCGCCTCACCATTGCGGGTGCCGAGGCCAACGCGGTGGTGGGCGAGGTGCGAGCTCTGGCACCCACTCTGGACCCCCAGACCCGCCTGGCCGTGGTTTATGTGGATGTGCCCCTGGGCAGTCCAGCCAGAGCGGGCATGTTCGCCCGGGGCGAGATCGTCTTGGGCCAACGTACCGCATTGAGCCTGCCCCAGTCGGCGGTGCTGTTGCGGGACGGATTTGCCTACGTGTTCACCGTCGGTGCCGATAACCGGGTGACACAGATCAGGGTCACCACAGGGCGGCGCAACGGCGACCGGGTGGAGGTCCTCTCGGGCCTGAGCCCGCAAGCGCGGGTGGTGGCAGGCAGCGTCGCCTTCCTGTCCGATGGCGACCTGGTCAAGTTGGGGAGCTGAGGGTATGGCCGTCAACGTTTCCTCCTGGTCCATCCGCAACCCGATACCCGGGGTGATGCTGTTCATCATGCTCACCCTGGCAGGGCTGATGTCCTTCCATGCCATGAAGGTGCAGAGCTTCCCTGACATCGAACTTCCAACGATCACTGTCAGTGCCTCCTTGCCGGGCGCTGCGCCGCCACAGCTCGAGACCGAAGTGGCGCGCAAAATCGAGAACTCCATTGCCACCCTGCAAGGGCTCAAGAACCAGACCTCAACCATTCAGGACGGCGTCGTGTCCATCACGGCAGAGTTCGTGCTGGAGAAGCCCATTCAGGAGGCACTGGACGACGTGCGCAATGCGGTGTCCCAGATCCGAAGTGATCTGCCGGCAGACCTGCGCGATCCGGTGGTGAGCAAGCTGTCTCTGTCAGGGTCCCCCATCCTCGTGTACGCGGTGGCATCTGCGCGCATGGACGAAGAGGCACTGTCGTGGTTCGTCGACAACACCATCACCCGTCAGCTTCTCACAGTGCCGGGCGTCGGCGCCGTGTCGCGCGTGGGTGGCGTTGCGCGGGAGGTTCGGGTGGAACTGGACCCAGTACGTTTGACGGCGCTGGGCGCGACCGCCTCCGAGGTGTCACGCCAGCTTGCGGCAATTCAGCAGGAGGCCTCCGGGGGGCGGACCGAGGTGGGCAGCAGCGAGCAGTCCATACGCACGCTCGCCACATTGAGCTCCGCCGAGGAACTGGCCCGACTGGACATTAGCCTGGCTGATGGTCGTCGGTTCAGGCTGGACCAGATTGCCACCGTCACCGATACCGTGGCCGAGCGCCGTTCCACCGCGCTCCTCGACGGCAAACCTGTAGTGGGCTTCGAGATCACGCGCAGCAAGGGCGCGAGCGAGATCGATGTGGCCGATGGTGTGGGAACGGCGCTGGAGCGCCTCAAGGTCCAGCACCCCGATCTTGAAATCACCGAGGCCTTCAACTTTGTCAATCCGGTGCGCGAAAACTACCGGGGCTCCATGTGGCTGCTTTATGAAGGCGCCATCCTCGCGGTGCTGGTGGTCTGGCTGTTCCTGAGGGACTGGCGCGCCACTTTCATTGCAGCCACCGCGTTGCCCCTGTCGGTGATACCCGCCTTCATTGGCATGCACTACCTGGGCTTCACGCTCAACACGGTGACGCTGCTCGCGCTGTCCCTGGTGGTAGGCATTCTGGTGGACGACGCCATCGTGGAGATCGAGAACATCGTGCGCCACCTGCGCATGGGCAAGAGTCCCTACCAGGCTGCCATGGAGGCAGCCGACGAGATTGGGCTTGCGGTGATTGCCACCACCTTCACCTTGGTGGCGGTGTTCCTGCCCACCGCCTTCATGAGCGGGATCGCCGGCAAGTTCTTCGTCCAGTTTGGCTGGACGGCTGCGCTGGCAGTGGTTGCTTCGCTGGTGGTGGCCCGTGTGCTCACACCCATGATGGCGGCCTACATGCTCAAGCCCTGGGTATCGGTGTCGGCGGCTGGTTCCCGGGGCCCTGACACAGACCCGGAGCACAGACCCGACGGTCGCCTGATGCAGGCATACATGCGCTGGGTGGCCCAATGCCTTAAGCACCGCTTGCTCACGGTACTGGCCTCTCTGGCCCTGTTTGTCGGCGGCATTGCGGTAGCAGGCCTGCTGCCCACCGGCTTCATTCCGCCGGAAGACACTGGCCAGACCCAGGTCAAACTGGAACTACCCCCCGGCTCCCGATTCCAGGAGGCGCTCGATACGGCCGAGGCGGCCCGCGCCATGGTGTCCTCCCACCCGGAGGTGCGCTCGGTGTACACAGCCATCGGCGGCGGCTCTGCCGGTTCCGATCCATTCGCAGGCGATGGCTCCTCTGCCGAGCCCCGCCTGGCGACGCTGACGATTCAAACCTCACACCGCGGCGACAGAGCCATCAGCCTGCAGAAGATCGATAGCGAACTGCGCGACATGCTGGCTTCCCTGCCGGGAGTGCGCATCCAGGTGGGCCTCGCTGGCTCGGGCGGCAACCTGCTGCAACTGAGCTTGTCTGGCGACGACACCCAGGTCTTGCTGGAGGCAGCGCGGGCTCTGGAGGTTGACCTGCGAACGATCCCCGGGCTGGGCAATATCACCTCTTCGGCGGCATTGATCCGACCCGAGCTGGTTGTGAAGCCCGACTTTGCGCGGGCGGCCGACCTGGGTGTGACGTCTTCCGCCATTGCAGAGACTCTGCGCATTGCCACGGCCGGTGATTTCGACCAAAGCCTGGCCAAGCTCAACCTCAGTCAGCGACAAGTGCCGATCGTGGTTCGCTTGCCTGCCGATGCACGGACCGATCTTCAACTCATCGAGCGGCTTCTGGTGCCCGGTTCGCGCGGTCCCGTCATGCTCGGCCAGGTGGCCGAACTCAGTATCGCCAGTGGACCTGCTCAGATCGATCGATTCAACCGTCTGCGGAATGTGAATTTCACCATCGAGTTGAACAACCAGGCCTTGGGTGATGTCCAGGCCCAGGTCGATCAGTTGCCCGCGTTGCAGAATCTCCCGGCCGGCGTGACCCGGACCAACCTGGGCGATGCGGAGGTGATGGCCGAACTGTTTGCCAGCTTCGGGCTTGCCATGCTGACCGGTGTGCTTTGCATTTACGTGGTGCTGGTGCTGCTCTTCAAGGACTTCTTTCAACCCAGCACCATCCTCACTGCACTATTCCTATCCATCCCTGGCGCCTTCGTGGCACTGCTCATCACGGGCAAGGCGCTGTCCATGCCCGCCATGATTGGTCTGATCATGCTCATTGGCATTGCGACGAAGAATTCCATCTTGCTAGTGGATTACGTCATCATCGCCCGCCGCATGGGTCTGGACCGCCATGAAGCCCTCATGGATGCGTGCCGCAAGCGGGCCCGCCCCATCATCATGACCAGCCTAGCCATGGGGGCGGGCATGCTGCCTATTGCCTTGGGCATTGGGGCCGATCCGAGCTTCAGATCGCCCATGGCCATTGCTGTGATCGGGGGGTTGATCACCAGCACGGTGTTATCGCTGTTGGTGGTGCCGGTGGCCTACGCGCTGGTGGACGACATGGAGGGCTGGCTCTTCCGAACCTTTCTGCGGCGGCGTAAGGCCAGCGAGGCCAGCCCCGAAGGCCCAGGCCTGAACTACGCACCCCACTGAACCCTGCAGGCCAAGGTGGGGTGGCTCATCCCTTAGGGTCGGGTTCGTAGTCGGAAATCTCTACTTCCGAGCGTTACTGAATCGGGTACAGGGTCATTTTACTTCTGGCTGTAGCAGTACACGCCTCTGAAATCAGGGGCAGGGTGGTCGCGTTGGCGGATGGTGACACGGTGACGGTTCTGGATGCAGGGCGCGTCCAGCATCGGGTCAGGCTACAGGGCATCGATGCACCCGAAGGTCGGCAACCGTTCGGCCAGCGTTCGAAGCAATATCTGGCCGACCTGGTTTTCAGTAAGGATGCTGGGCTTGCTTGGCACCTGCCGAGTCAGGGTATCGGCTGCCTATCGTCAAATCCCAAGCACATCTGACCACTCAGTACATCGGCTAGAACATGCCCAGATTGCAACATCGGATCGGTAGGCGTGTTCAGTCTCGGGGAGCTTCGATGGGCCTCGTCAGCCAGTCGAGGGTTTCTTGCCACAAGGTTTCAGCTCCAGGCCGGAAATACCCCATGTGCCCGATGCCTGACATCCCCCATTCGGAGGGTTCGATCGTGTGCAATTCAAGTTCCGCCTTTTGATAGGCGGACATGAAGGCATCGCGTGAGGCCGGGGGTGCCCATTTGTCGTCGGTCGCATTGATGGCGCGAATCGGGATGTTGACCTCGGCAAACGGCTTGGCCAGATGCGCTTGCTCCGGATCGTCGAAAAAGTAGCGCGGCCACTGGCACCAATGTCGCCATTGGAAAAAGACGTTGCGAGGCAAGTCCTCCCCCATGCCGAGCAGACTCCAGGCCAGATACCCGTGGGTGCGGACGATCAGCGGGCCGAGAACCCGCCACATGAACAGGACTCGCAAGCGCTCCATTGCTGGCATCCAGCCGTGCCAACCAGCTCCCGTGGCGAATGTGGCAAAGCGCTGCACTCGCTCTTTGCCAGGGACAAGACCGAACGCATGGCCGCCGTACGAGTGGCCAATCATCCAAATGGGTTCATCGCCTCGCGCAGCAACATGTGACAGAAGGGCAGCCAAATCCAGGCGAGCCCAGTCCAGGTAGTTCATCGCGAATCCGCGCAGGCTGGCGGGTTTGGATAGTCCAATCCCCCGATAGTCCAGGGTCCAAACCTCAAGGCCCCGCGCAGCTGCATACAGGGCAAAGCGCTTGTAGAACCCTTGTGGCACGCCAGTCGCACCAGCGACGATGAGGCGCCCTTTGAGCCGACCGGCAGGCGGGTAGTGGAGGGCGCCAAGCCGGTAGCCGTCGGCGGCAACGAGTTGCAGGGTCTCTGGGGTGTCAGGGACAACAGACGTGGGGCTTGAGAGAGAGGGACTCATGAGTGATGCCTGGAAAGATTGACCTGCAAGATGTCCAGCAGCATGAGGGAGGTGTCCTGAAATGGCTTGTGGCTTCCCGCCACCCGTGCCTGAATCAGGCCGCCTTCGTAAGCTGAGACGATGAGTGCCGCGAGGCTGTCGGTGCGAGCGCAGTCCAGGCCACTTGCGGTCAGTGCATCTTTCAATGTGGCCCGTATCGCTTCAAAGCCCTGGGCGACAGCTTGTCGAATAGCCCTGTCTTCCGCCGTGGACTCGAGCGCGATCGTTGCCAGAGGACAGCCGACTTCATAGCCACTGCCAAGCAGCATCTTTTGCGCGTCTGTCATCCATTCGGTCAAAGCCAACGCGGGGTCTTCGTGGCGATCGAAAAGAAGCCTTAGCCGTTGGGTGATCTGATGGATGACGAACTCGATGGCCGCCACCGCCAACTCGGTCTTGCCTCCTGGGAAATGGTGATAGAGCACCCCTTTGGGCGCCTGTGCCTCGACCAACAACTCACTGAGGCCGACGCCATGAAACCCCCTGGTGCGCAACGCATGCAGCATGGCGTCAACCAGACGATCGCGGGTTGCACCTGGCATTTTTGGGGTTCGCTGGGTGGTCACAGGTCGAATTCTATAGACCGGTCGGTCTATCGTCAATCGCCGGACTTCAGACCCGAGTCCAGCACCTTTCGGGGATTTCCTGCAGGGCCGCCAAGGTAACCCCCAAGTGATGGATTCACTGGGGGTTTTTCACCTGTGTCAAGCCTGCGCCGGCTTGTGCGTGCTCAGCAGATGGGCGGCCTTGTCAAAGTCAAAATCCTCGACATAGGCCTGCAGCTTCGTGAAGTCGGCCCCCATCAGCTTGCGCAAGGGGGTCTGATGGAGTTTCAGCAATTCGCCGGCTTCGATGTCGCCCTCATCCAGCAGCAGGTGCAGCCGTTGCCACACTTCCTCGAAATGCCCGTAGGCGTTCGCGTCTGCTTCGGCATCCTGGGTCGCTGGTTCATCGTTTGTGGGCACCTCATGGCCCGGCAGCCACTGAGCCAGCTTGGCATACAGACGCTCGGGCGTGATGGGCTTGGTGAGCAGGTCGTTGAAGCCGCTGGCCACCCATGAGGTGTCGCCCTCCACAAAAGTGCCGGCCGTGAGGCCGACGATGGGCAGGGATTCGAAAGGGGGGTTGGAGCGCAGGTTTCTGGCGGTCGCATGGCCATCCATCACGGGCATGTGGATGTCGAGCAGCACCAGATCGAAGGGCGACAACGCCAGCTTTTCCAGGGCTTCGGCCCCATTCACCGCCACCTCACAATCCATGCCGGCCAGCCGGAGCATTTCGGTACCGATCTGCCGGTAGAGGCGGTCGTCATCCACCAGCAGGATCCGGGCGCCATTCAGCGGTGGTTGGGTGTTGTCCGTGTTGACAGACGCGCGGGTCTGAACCGGGCCAGTCGATGGGCGGGCTTCCATCTGTTCCGGTTTGGCCAGTTGCTCGCAGACGGTATCGAACAGCTGTTCGGTGGTCACGGGCTTGATGAGGGTGCCGTCAAAATCGTCGTGGCTGGACTGGGCATCGAGTTCTTCATGACCTGCCCCCGTGATGCAGATGATGGCGGGGGGATCCTGAAGGCCCAGACCCCGAATGGCCCGTGCACATGCGATCCCGTCCATCACGGGCATGCGCCAGTCGGTGAAGACGAGTGTGTACGGTTTGCCGGCCTCTTGGGCCTGACGAACCGCCTCGACCGCCCTTTCGCCATTTTCCACTTCGTCCACCTGGAATCGCATGCGCTGCAGCCCCCTGACCAGCAGCGAGCGGGTGACCCGGTTGTCGTCTGCCAGCAGCACGCGCTGCCCCCAGTGCCGTTCATCGGGGACGAGCAAGCGCTCGCGGCCGCTTTTCGAGGCCTCCAGTTCGGCGGTGAACCAGAAATGCGAGCCCTGGCCTTTTTCGCTGGTGACGCCCACATCGCCCCCCATCAGGGTGGTCAGGTTGCGGGCAATGGCGAGCCCGAGGCCGGTGCCCCCGTAACGCCGGGTCATGCTCGGGTCCGCCTGTTCGAACTCCATGAACAGCCGGCTGGCTTCCTGGGCGGTCAGTCCGATCCCGGTGTCCATGACGTTGAAGCGCAGCAACTGCCGGCCTGCCGGATTCACGCTCAGCCGCTCCACCTGAATATGGATCTGGCCTTCTTCGGTGAATTTGATGGCGTTGTTGACGTAGTTGATGAGGATCTGGGCGAGCCGCTGCGGGTCGCCCAGGAGGCGCCGGTCGATGTCGGGCGAAACCTCCAGAATGAGCTCGAGGCCTTTGTCCTGGGCTTTCTGGGTCACCATCGACATCACGTTGGCCAGCAAGACCTCCAGGTTGAACTCCATGCGTTCGAGTTTCAGGCGACCCGCCTCGATCTTGCTGAAGTCCAGGATGTCGTTGATCACGCCGAGCAGGTGCTTGCCGGAAGACTCGATCTTGGTGAGGTAATCGCGCGGGCGCTCTGGCAGATCGGTACGCAGCGCGAGGTTGGACAGGCCGATGATGGCATTGAGGGGCGTGCGGATTTCGTGGGACATGTTGGCCACGAAGCGGCTCTTGGTGCCGCTGGCCTTGATGTTGCGGTAGGAACGCAAGGCCGTGAGGAGGGAGATTTCCAGGCGCTCGGCCGTGAGCTCGGTCTTTTCCTTGTAGTCGTCCACCTCCATGTGGCGGATGATGTCGAGCGGCGGGGCGGCTCCCGGGTTGCCGGTGCGCAAGATGAGCCGGGTGTCCTTGTTCTGAAGGGCCTTGCGGACGTACTGGACCAGATCAAGCCCCGCGTGCTCGGTTTCCATGACCACATCGATCATGGCCACGGCAATGTCGGACTCCGTGTCGAACCGCGCGCGGGCCTCCTGGCCCGAACGGGCCGAGAGGATGCGCAGGGGGCGCCCTTCGAACACGATGTCTTCCAGCACCAGCTTGCTGACTTCGATGACGTCCTGGTCGTCGTCAACCAGAAGAAGGGTCCATGGTGGAACGGTCAAGGTGATTCAACCCTTTGTCTGAGGGAATGGGGAAGCAGATGCCGGCTGTCTGGGTAGCCAGATCACGAAGGCTGTGCCTTCGCCCTGTCGGCTGCTGACGCTGATCCGGCCTCCCAGCACTTGCTCCACCGCCCGTCGAGTGGAGAACAGGCCCAGTCCGGAGCCGCCGGCTTGCCGCCGGGTGGTGAAGAATGGGCTGAACGTCTTGGCCAGCACGGCATCGTCCATGCCTTTGCCGTTGTCGGTGATCTGCAACTGGATGCCATCGGGCATGTCGTCCACCACCACCCGGATGCGCCGGTCGTCCCGGCCTTCGAAGGCATGGATGGTGGCGTTGACGAGCAGGTTGGTGATCGACTGCATGAGCGACCCCGGCTCGGTGTAGAGCTTCACGGCTTCGCCGCATTGGAGTTCAACGGTGCAATGGGCCCGCTTGAGCAGCGGGGAAACCGACACCACCAGGCTTTCCAGGAATGGCCGGACCTCGAGCATCCGCCATTCGTTGCGGGAAGCATCGACCGTGGTCTGCTTGAAGCTGCGAACCAGCGTGGCCGCCTTGTTGAGGTTGTTGCCGATCAGGGTGGTGGAGCGGGTGATGCCCTGTATCCAGCGGGCCAGGCTTTCGGGGGTGACCACCTGGGTTTCGGCCTCGTTCTGGATGCGACGAACCGTCTGCTCCAGGTGGGAGCAGGCCGTCATGGCCACCCCGATGGGGGTGTTGAGGTCGTGAGCCATCCCCGCAATCGTCAGACCCAGGGATTCCAGCTTGAGCGATTCCTGCAACTCGGCTTCCATGGCCTGACGGGACTCCTCGCTTTTCTTGAGGTCGGTGATGTCGGTATGGCAACCGACCCAGTGGAGCAGCCGGCCATCGGCGTCATGACTCGGAAAGATCAGGAATCGGTTCCAGAAGGCTTCCCCGTTCTGTCGGTAGTTGAGGATTTCGATCTCGGCAGTGTCTTCGCGGTCGATCGCATCCTGGATGCGTTGCACGGCATCTGGGTGGGAATCGGGGCCTTGCAGCAAACGGGCATTGCGCCCCAGCACATCGGACGCTGCGTAGCCTGTGAGGAGCTCAAAGGCGTCGTTCACGTACACCAGCGGCATGTCGGGCTGGTGTGGATCGGAAAAGCTGATGCCGAACGGCGCCTTCTGCATCACCGTGGTCAGGGTGTTGAGCTCGTTGACCTTGGCCTTGAGTTGCTGCTCGCTGTCTTTGAGGTCGCTCTGGGACAGCAGGAGTTCGTCGTTCGACCGGAGCAACTGTGCATTCGCCTTCTTGTGTTCGCGCAGGGCGGCAACGGCCGAGCCCACAAAAAACAGCAGGTAGGCAGCGAAGAGGACCGCGTCACCAGACTGTTTCGTGAGGTTGTGCGAGATCGACACATCCTGAATGCCCCGGATATCGCCCACTTTCCAGTTGCGCACCGGAGACTGGGGGTGACCGTTGTGGCAATACACGCAGGTGGGTTCCATGCGCACGGGAATGGCCAGCCTGAGCACATGATGGCCAGTGGGCTGTGTCTCAATCCGCCAGACCTCTTCCCTGGCAGGATCTTGCCGGAAGGTTCGCAAGGCATCGGCCTGAAAGTCGTCCAGGGCAGGCCGCTGTCGGCTGGCAAACGGGGCATCGGACAAGAAGGACATGCCAAAACCCTGATCCAGCTCATCCAGCCGCAGCCTTTCCCCGAGTTCGATCGAGAGGGTAGCGGGGATGGGGATGGCACCTGGAATGCGGTGGTAATCCTCGCTCAGGATCACCGGGGCGCCTCCGCTCGACATGACTCGACCGGCGACTTCGCTGGAGTAGTAGCCTCTGACCGTTGAAATGACATTGCTGATCAAACGCGCATTTCGGAGCCCTTCTCGTTCGGCGTGGGCTTGAAGGCCGTGATATGCCATGAATGGCAATCCCGCGAGGGCAACCATGAACACCAGCAGCGCCGGACTGAGTCCGATTCGCGCCCATCGTGTTCTGATCGAGTTGCCCATGTGCCTTCTGCTCAGAATGAATCACGCCATTTTATGATAAAAAATATCAAAATTTATCAAATAAATGCAATTCGAGGGCTGGCAGTGAGCGTTCATGCCTGCTGATCTGCCAGCAGGGCTGTCGTCATCATTTCATCGAGGTGATCGAGCAGCACCCGGGTGATGGTCGTGTCCACGCTGCCGAGGTCGCTTTGGGATTGCATGAACGATGCCACGGCCTCCCGATCGAGTCCACGCCGGTAGGGCCTGTCCTGGACCATGGCCTGAAAAATGTCGGCCACGCGCAGAATCCGGGCTTCCAGGGGAAGGCTGGCGCCGTCCAGCCCGTGCGGGTAGCCCACGCCACCCGGCGCTTCGTGGTGATCGGCCGCCCAAGCGGCAATCGCTTCGAACCCGTCGATTTTCCGAAGGATCTGCATCGTCTCGAAGCTGTGGGCATTCATGACCAGTCGCTCATCTTCGTCGAGTGGGGCTGGTTTTTCGAGGATGTGATCGGGCACCCGGAGCTTGCCAAGGTCGTGCAGCAGACCGGCGACCTCGAGTTCATCGAGCCGGGTGTCATCCAGGCCCAGATAGCCCCCTAGCCGGCGTGCAACCCGGGCCACCCCCAGGGAGTGCTCGCGGGTGAAGGGGCTCTTCGCGTCCACGATCACAGAAAAGATCCGGGCCAACTGGAGCATTTCGGCGTGAGTGGCGCTCAGGGGTCTGGCATGGGCCAGCATGTCATGCAGATAGCCAGCCAGCGCCGAAGGTTCGAGATTGAGCCAGAAGGCCTCGTGGCTCGACACACGCAGAAAGGCATCGACCAGCACGGGATCAAAGTAGGTGCCTCGGCGGGCGTCGATTTCGCGCTGGATGGGTTGACGCTGTCTGAGGGCCTGGCCACTGGCGTGATAGGGGGCGGCCATGGCATCCACCCGGTCCACGAGCAGGATGAGATTGGCGCGTTGCCGGATTTGCGGTTCAACACCTTCCTGGACCATGCGATCCCAGCGGGTGTGATGCAGCCGGATCGGCAGGGCCATGTCGGCCAGTGGACGGAAGTGGCGCAACAACGCATGGCCGTGCACCGCGTGCGCCTGAGAGCCCGCCCAGTCGAATTCGCCCACCAGATGCTGGTGGGTGGTGGTGTCGGACACCCCGATGTCGTGCAGCAGTCCGAGATCGAACACGAACTGGATGTCGTCGCTTGACCAGCCAAGGGTTCGGGCGCATTCGGCCGCCATGACACCGACCCGTTTTCCATGGGCCACATCGTCAACACCGACCAGATCGAGTGCGTCTGAAAGCGCGTACACAACCTGACGAAAATGGGCGGTGATCATGCGGCGCCCTTCGCCGGGTTCAGGGTTGGAGCAGCGCGTTGATCGGGGTGAGGTCGTCGGCCTGCAGCACGCCGCTGGCCTGTTTCAGGCGCAGGTTGCCCACCAGCACGTCGTAACGGGCTCGGGCCAGGCTGGCCTTGGTCTGGAACAGCTGGCTCTGGGCGTTGAGCACGTCGATGTTGATCCGCACACCCACCTGGTACCCCAGCTGGTTGGCTTCGAGGGCACTCTGGCTGGACGCTTCGGCCGCTTCCAGTGCCCGTACCTGACCGATGCCGGACTGCACGCCGAAATAGGCTGCACGGGTGGCCTGCGCAATGCCACGGCGGGCCGCTTCGAGGTCGGTGCGGGCGCGTTCCTCGAGGGCCAGTGTTTCGGCGATGCGGTTCTGGACAGCCCCGCCGGTGTAGAGGGGCAGGTTGAACTGCACGCCCACGGTGGCATTGTTGCTGCGCGCATAGCTGAAAGGGGGTGACTGCCCCGCACCACGGGCCACCTGATACTGGGCCACCGCATCCAGGGTAGGTCCCTTGGCGGTTTCGGCCTTTCGGGTCTCCAGCTGGGCAATGTCGAGGGCCGTGCTGGCTACACGAACCTGGGGGTGCTCGGCCGTGGCCCGGTTCACCCAGGCATCCACACCGACGGGTTGGACCGGTGGCAACTGGCCACCGGTGGCGAGGCGCCAGGGTTGCGTGCTGGAGCGACCCACGAGCTGATCCAGGGCGAGCTTTTTGACCCGGAGATCGTTTTCAGCGGCAATTTCCTGCGCAGTGACCAGATCGAACCGGGCCTGGGCTTCTCGCGTGTCGGTGATGGTGGCGGTACCGACTTCGAAATTCCGCTTGGCGGCTGCGAGCTGCTCGCTGACCGCTGTTTTCTGGGCCTTCACAAACGTCAGGGTGTCTTCAGCGGCGAGCACGTCGAAGTACGCCTGAGCCGTGCGAACAATCAGGTCTTGTTCAGCCGATGTCAGACGGGCTTGCGCAATGTCGAGCGATTTCTGTGCCTGCTCGAGTGAAATGCGATTGCCCGGGCGAATGAGGGGCTGCCTAGCTTCAACCTGCGCATTCTGGCTGTTCCGGGTTCGATCAAAGCCCGCCGTGCTGGTGTCGGTGTGGGTCCAGTTGGCGCCGGCGCTCAAATTCACCGAGGGCAGCACTCCGGCTCTCGCCTGTTCGGCTCGGGCCTTGTCGGCCTCGAACTGGGCCCGTGCGCCAAGGTAGCTGGCGTCGTAGCCGCGTGCGGCTTCGTAGAGTTCCTTGAGACTCTGGGCTTGCGCCTGACCGGACGACAGCAAGACCGCCAGACCGAGTGCTGACAGAGTGCCGCTCACCCCCTGGGGTACCCGCTGACGAGGCGACGCGTTGTTCACGGTCTGGGGGTGGGCATGTCGTTCGGTCATGTCGTGGGCGTCCTAGGTAGGGGCGTCGGAATCAGTAGCGAGGGACGGTGGGGTCGAGCTCGGCAGACCAGGCATGGATGCCGCCGCTGATGTTGACCACCTGGTCGTAACCCTGGTTCTTGAGGAAAAATGCCACCTGCGCGCTGCGCCCGCCATGGTGGCAGAGGCAGGCGATGGCCTGATCGCGAGGCAGTTCGGCCAGCCGCATGGGAATCGAAGCCATGGGCAGGGTGAGCAACTGGAAGCCCTCGGCCTTGACACGGGCCATCTGGACTTCCCAGGGCTCCCGAACATCCAGCACGATGGGCAGCGGATCGCCGTTATCACGGACTTGCCGAATCCAGTCAGGAAGTTGAGCGGGGCGGATGTGGTCGATCACCGGCATCCCCGTTCAGAACTGGAAGCGGCTGGGCTCAGGAAAGTGCTTCATGCGAGGCACCACGATGTCCCAGGGTTGTTCGGTGTGGAAGGCCGCCTCGCCGTTGCGGCGAACCAGGGTCGCCCGCATCATGGGCTCCTGGCCCACCACGGCAAACAGTCGGCCACCGGTTTTGAGCAGCGCCAGCAGGTCGGCCGGCACTTCAGCCACCGAGCCGCTGATGAGGATGGCGTCGTAGGGCGCGGCGGCTACACAGGCGGCAAATCGGTTCGCGGCGGCATCCGCGACCCTGACCTCGACGTTGTTCACCCCTGCCGACTGCAGGTTGGCCTGAGCCTGCTTCGCCCGTTCGGGCTGGATTTCGATGGAGAGGACGCGGGCAGCCAGTTTGCCCAGGAGGGCCGCCATGTAGCCGGAGCCGGTACCGATCTCCAGCACGTTGTCGGTGGGCTGGAGATCCAGGTCCTGAAGGGCTCGGGCTTCGACCTTGGGTGGAAGCATGCATTCGCCCTCGACGGCGGGGCTGGACAGCGGGATTTCCATGTCGGCCAGCGCCAGTGACTGGAATGCCGCAGGAACAAACTGCTCACGGCGAACCTCGGACAACAGCGCCAGCACACGGGCATCCAGCACTTCCCAGGGTCGAATCTGCTGTTCGATCATGTTGAAGCGGGCTTTGTCGAAATTGAATGCGTGGACTGCGGTGCTCATGAATACTCCGTTGGGTATATTAGCCTATTCCTGTCCATTTTACCGAAGCAGGGGTTTTTCCGGATATGGGGGTATGGGTGAATTGTCTGGTGCCAGAACGGTTGGCAGCATTTGCCGCAGCCGATAGAGGGCCTCGAGTGCCTCTCGGGGGCTGAGGCGGTCGGGATCGGTGTTGGCCAGCGCCCGTTCCACCGGACTCGGCTCTGGCGCCTGGGTGGCGGGTGGCGGGGCAAACAGGTCCACCTGCTGCTGGGTGCTGGCACTGTGGGCTTCCAGCGCTTCGAGGGCATGGCGGGCATGCTGCACCACGCTCGCTGGCACGCCCGCCAGCCGGGCCACCTGCACACCGTAGCTGCGGCTGGCAGGCCCCGGTTCGATCTGGTGCAGGAACACGATGTCGCGGCCCTGGCCTTCCACGGCGCTCACATGCACGTTCACGGCGGCGTGGTGGCTGGCGGGAAATTCCGTCAGTTCGAAGTAGTGGGTGGCAAACAGGGTGAACGCCTTGACCCTGTCATGCAGGTGGGCGGCAATGGCGCCGGCCAGCGCCAGTCCGTCAAAGGTGGAGGTGCCACGGCCGATCTCGTCCATCAGCACCAGGCTGTGAGGGGTGGCGCTGTGCAGGATCTGCGCCGCTTCCGTCATCTCCAGCATGAAGGTGGATTGGGCGTTGGCGAGGTCGTCGGCCGCACCGATGCGCGTGTGGATGGCATCCAGCGGCCCCAGACGGCAGCGCTGGGCGGGCACGTAACTGCCCATGCTGGCCAGCAGCGCGATCACGGCCACCTGGCGCATGTAGGTCGATTTGCCGCCCATGTTGGGGCCGGTGATGACCTGCATGCGGGCTTTGGGCCCCATGACCGTGTCGTTGGGGATGAAGGGGGCTCCGCTGGTTTCGTTGAGCCGGGCTTCCACCACCGGGTGCCGGCCCCCGCGAATTTCGATGCAGGGCTCGATGGCAAATTCGGGCGCCTGCCAGTTGAGCGTCACCGACCGTTCCGCCAGGGCGCACAGCGCATCCAGCGTGGCCAGGGCCTGGGCCACCACGGTGAGGGCAGGGATGTGAGGCTGCAGGTCGTCCAGAAGACCTTCGTACAGCCATTTCTCCCGTGCCAGGGCCCGCTCCTGGGCACTGAGGGCCTTGTCTTCGAAGGCCTTGAGCTCGGGCGTGATGAAGCGCTCCGCGTTCTTGAGCGTCTGGCGCCGGCGGTAATCGGCGGGCACCTTGTCGAGCTGGCCCTGCGTGACTTCAATGTAGAAGCCGTGCACCTTGTTGTACTGCACCCGCAGGTTGGCAATGCCGGTGCGCTCGCGCTCGCGCGATTCAAGATCGATGAGGAAGCCATCGCCATGGCTCTGAAGGGCTCGCAGTTCGTCCAGTTCGGCATCGAACCCATGCTGGATGACCCCGCCATCGCGCACCAGGGCCGCCGGTTCAGGCAGCAGGGCGCGTTGCAGCAGGTCCACCGCATCGGTGGGAGGCAACAGGCGGCTGGCCACTGACGTCAGCAGGGAGCTGGTGGCGTCATCGGTGGTATCTGTGGCCAGACTGCCCAGTGCCTGCTGCAGCCGCAGGCCGAGTTCGCGTGTGCGCTCCAGGGTGTGCCCCAGCGCCACCAGTTCGCGTGGGCGGACCTGGCGCAAGGCCGTCCGGGCGGTGATGCGTTCCACATCGCTGGTGCCCTTGAGGGCCGTACGCAGCGGTTCAGCCAGCCCCTGACGCAGCGTGGTGATGGCCTGCAACCGCTGACGGGCCGGCTGGCGATCGCGCGGGGGCTCCAGCAGCCAGCGCTTGAGCAACCGGCTGCCCATGCCGGTGAAGCAGGTGTCGAGCAGCGAAAACAGCGTGGGCGAACTTTCGCCCCGCAGCGTCTGTGTCAGTTCCAGGTTGCGGCGAGTGGTGGCGGGCAGTTCCACCAGTTCCTGTGGCCGGGCCACCTGCAACTGGCGCACGTGGGCCAGGGTGCGGCCCTGGGTGTGTTCGGCGTAGTCGAGCAGGGCCGAGGCGGCGGCGTGCGCGTCTGTCAGATCTTGCGCGCCCCAGCCGGTCAGACTGGCCACCTGCAACTGATCGCACAGTTTGCGCTGGCCCAGTCCGGCATCAAAGCTCCAGGCGGGTCGCAAGGCCAGGCTCAGGCGCGCCCCAGCGCCTGAGGCAGCCAGTGCGGGCCATTGCCGCTGGAGTTCCTGCAGTTCCTGTTCGAAAGTGGGCGTGACTTCGGCGCTGTGCAGCAGCTCGCTGGGGCCGATGCGAACGATCCAGCTCCGGAGTTCGTCGCGAGGGCACTGAGCCAGGTGAACGATGCCCTGGGTGAGGCTGAGCCACGCCAGGCCGCAGGTGTGCCGTGCACCCGGGTGAACGGCCAGCAGCAGCGATTCGGTCTTGTCGTTCAGCAGTTCGGCGTCGGTCAGCGTGCCAGGCGTGACCACGCGCACCACTTTCCGTTCCACGGGTCCTTTTGACGTGGACGGATCGCCCATCTGTTCACAGATGGCCACCGATTCCCCCAGCTTGATGAGCCGGGCCAGATAGGTCTCGACCGAGTGGAAAGGCACACCCGCCATGACCACCGGCTCACCAGCCGACTGCCCACGCCGGGTGAGGGTGATGTCCAGCAGCCGGGCCGCCTTTTCGGCGTCTTCATAGAACAGCTCGTAGAAATCCCCCATGCGGTAGAAGAGCAGGGTGCTGGGGAACTCGGCCTTCAGCTGGAGGTATTGCGCCATCATGGGGGTGTGCCCCGCCCCTATCGCTTTCGGCTGATTTTGATTGTTTTCCATGCCAGTCAACGTGTTATGGATGTCTCTGAGGATCTCCCCAACGAACCATTATGTCGGTGCCGATCGAGATTTGACCATTGTTGCCAATGACCTTGACCTTGGGGTGGGAGGCGAGGGCGCTCATGACTGGTTTTGCAGCATGAAATGCCGTAAAGAACCGCCCTGAACAACTGACAGGGAACTGCCAGGCAGAAAAAATGACTGACATTCATGTCATGCTGACAGGTCATGTGTCAGCACATGTCTGACATAAGTCCTTGATTTTCCTGAATGCCATCGATGCGTCTGCGTTGGCATACGAATTGCTGAATGCAAGTGGTATGCGGCATACACCCCATGGTATGTGCCGACTCAACTTGCAAAGGTTTTTTCATGGACATGATCGGCCTCTACCCCACCTGGTTCGAACCGGGCGTAGGCAGCGGATGGATCGTCGGCATCATCGCGACGGTTCATGTGCTGTTCTCGCACACGGCAGTGGGTGCTGCCATTTTCTTTGCCTTTCTGGTCAATCTGGCGCACCGACACAACCGTCCGCAATGGCTGGATTTCGTCAAGCGTTACGGGCTGTTCCTGCTGGTGTTCAGTTACGTTCTGGGTTCCATCACCGGGCCGGGCATCTGGTACTCCACCACGGTGGCCAGTCCCAGGGGCATTTCGGCCCTGATTCACAGCTTCGTGTGGATGTGGGCGACCGAATGGGTGTTTTTCGTGATCGAGGTGGTGGGTGTGTACATGCTCGTCTATCTGGTCGGAAAGATCGATGTCAGGACTCACACCCGTGTGGCCATCATCTTTGGGCTGACGTCTTACGGGACGATGCTGATCATCATTGGCATCCTGTCTTTCATGATGTGGCCTGGACAGCCGGAAGCCTGGACGGCTCATGGCGGTGTGCTGAACGCTTTTTACGGGCCAAACATGTTTGCGCAACTGGCCATGCGAACGGCATTCATGTTCACCATGACGGCCGTTGTGGGTGGCATCGTGGCGGCCAGACTGGATGACCCCGCCGTGAAGCGAGACATCACGCGCAAACTGGCCTGGCTGGGCATCGGATCCACCCTGGCAGGGGCTGCCATGTTCCAGTGGTACCTGGGAACCCTGCCGGCCTCGGCCGAAGTCATTCTGGAAAACCGGTTGCCTGAGCGATTCCCGACGGTGTTGATATCGGTGTTGCTCGGCACCTTGGCCTACTTTGTCATGACACTGATTCGGCCTCGAACGCTCGTGGCCAGTGGGGCGGTCGTCATGACGGTGGCGGTGCTGGTGTTCGGATTGTGGCCCGAAGAGGTGGCTCGCGAGTCCATTCGCAAACCCTGGGTGGCAGGGCAGTACGTCTACTCGAACCAGGTGATTGGCCGCGACGTACCGGGCATGGGCGTGAAGTCTGAACTGCCGCTGATCGAGCAGCATGGCTTTCTCAAGACCCATGTGTTCACCCCAGACGGGTTGCGACAGGTGAACGATGAGAACCGCGTTGAAGCCGGGCGCTTCCTGGCGCTGACCACCTGCTCCAACTGCCATTCGCTCAGTGACACCGGCATGCGGCCACTGGCCGGCTACTTTGGGCTGGATCCCACAGAACCTGGGGCCATTCGGGCCATGGCCGATTACCTGCAGGCGGCCCTGTCGACCGGCAACACCATCTACATGCCCCAGATTCCGCTGAACGACGAGGAGGCCTTGGCATTGGCCACCTTTATCGGGACCCTCAAAGGCCTGCCGCCCCAGACGACGCTGGTCAAGGCGTCGGGCCCAGACACGTTGCCCATACGGGCCAAGGAGTGAACGATGACACCTGACATGCTGCTTGCCCTGCGAGACCCGGCCGGGCTGCCTTCCCATCCCCTGATTTTCCTGATTCTCGGTGTGGTCACCTTTGCCCTGCATATCGCTGCGGTTCAGGTGATGCTGGGGGCTGGTGCACTGACGGTTCGTGGTGCCTTCAGCCAGGATCCGCGCTGGCGTCGCCTGGCAGGCGCGATGCTGGTCACCGCCAAGATCGCGGTGTCGGTCGCGATCGTGCTGGGGGTGGCTCCACTGCTGTTTGTCCAGGTGGTTTACGACCCATTCTGGTACACGTCCAACGTGCTGTCGGCCTGGTGGGTGATCGGCTTCATCGTCATTCTGATTGCCGGCTATCTGGCCATTTACATGTTTTACTGGAAGAACCACGACCTGGTTCGTGAGCCCACCCGCGGAGGCTGGTGGATGGTGCTGGCTCTGGCCTTGCTTGTGGCCGTCGGATTCGTCGTCCACACGCTGACCTATCAGGCACTGTTTCCTGAACATTGGCAAGGTTGGTATGCACCCCAGGGTGTGGTGAATGCAGATGGCCACCGTCTGCATCAGTGGCATCTGCCTCGCTTCCTGTTCTTCATCCTGCTCTCGGCCCCCATTGTGGGCGCATGGTTGTATGGTTACCGGCGATACCTTCAGGGGGCAGGTGACGACGATCCGGTTTATGTCCGCTGGCTGGCACGACTGGGCCAGCAGTGGCTCATCCGCGGGGGTGCATTGGCATTGCTGGCGGGTTTCCTTTGGATGATGACCCTGCCCGAGAAGATGAGCTGGTTTGCGGGCTCGCCCATGACCATGCTGTCGATGCTGGCGTTGATCGGTGCCATGGCCACGCCGTTGCTGCTCGGGCGTCGGCTGGACGAAGGTTTGTGGGGCTATCTGGTGTTTCCGGTGGGCGTGCTGGCGCTGCTGGTGGTCGGTACTGCACGCGAGGTCCTGCGCTACGCCACCCTGATGACGGTGCACGGATACGACGCGCTCGATTACCGGGTTCAGACCGACTGGTACAGCACCTTGCTGTTCTTCGTCACGTTCGTCGGATTGGGTGGCACGGTCCTCGCCTATTTCCTGACCGTTGCCTGGCAGGCGGGTCAGACCAAAGGGCTCTATACCCCCAGCCCCGCCGTGAATCGCCTGGGCACCTGGTCGATTGCCTTGCTGGTGTTGTGGACAGCAGGGTACTTCGTCATGGGTCTCTACACAGGAGTTCGTTGACATGAATAACCAGAACACAGGGGCCCGCGTATGGTGGCGTGTCACTCTTTGGGGGGTGACGGTGGCCCTTCTCGGGGTGATGGCGGCGTCCCTTTTGTCACAGGCCCTCGCTCTGGCGCAGGCCGAACCGGCGGTTTCGACCGCAACAAGCACCACCGCCCAGACCGGCGTGAGTGGCGAAACCATGGCTCACACCTGTGCCGCCTGCCATGGTACGTATGGTCGACTGGGAGACGAATCCTTCATGCCACTGGCGGGCATGCCACAGGCTCAGTTCGTGACGACCATGATCGATTTTCGGGAAGGTCGTCGCCCGTCCACCCTCATGGGGCATGTCGCACAGGGATTTTCCGATGCCGAAATTCGGGCCATGGGTGCCTTTTTCGCTGCGGTGCCCCCTCAACCAGGAGTGACCCAATGAAACCTCTGAATGCAGAGATGAACCGGCGGCAATGGCTGTCCCGATCGACGCAACTGGCAGGTGGCATGGCTTTGCTCTCATCCCCGCTGGGTGTTTGGGCCGAGGCACAGGTGTTGGGCAAGCCGGCACCGGGAACCGCCGGTAGTGGACGAGTGATGATAGTGGGCGGTGGCGTTGGCGGTGCCACCACGGCCAAGTACCTCAAATTGTTCAATCCCCATCTGCATGTGACCGTCGTCGAACGCAACCCCGTCTACATCAGGCCGTATGGGTCTTCAGAGGTGTTGAATCGGCACGTGGCCATGAAGGATCTGGAAGTCCGTTACGACCGGTTGCGCGAACGGTATGGCATTCATTTCGTTTTCGATACGGTCACTTCGCTGGACCCTGTCCGACAGGAGGTCGTCACGGCAAAGCGACAGCGCCTTGCCTACGACCGGCTTGTGGTGTCGCCAGGCGTACAGCTGCAATACGAGGCCTATGAAGGTTACAGCAAAGCGGTGGCCGAAACCCGCATGCCCAGTGGCTGGATTGCGGGATCTCAGACCGCATTGCTGGCCAGGCAACTGCAGTCGATGCGGCAGGGCGGTACCTTCGTGCTGGCTGCACCCCCCAACCCCTACCGCTGCCCACCTGGCCCCTACGAGCGCGTGGCCCTGATGGCTGAATGGTTTCAGCAGCACAACCCCCGTGCGAAGATTGTGCTGGTTGACCCGAAGGACAGTTTCGTCACTGACGAAACCATGCTGCTTGGCTGGAACAGGCTGTATGGCTACAACCTTCCGCAAGACTACGCCAGCAGGATGTCCCGGCAGGTGGAACTGCAACAGCACGGGGCCGGCGGCATGATCACCTGGTTGCGAGGCAAGGAGGGAGGTCGAACCTTGCGCGTGGATGCAAGAGCGATGCGCATCGAAACCGAGGCAGAGGTCATACAGGCCGACGTGATCAATATCGTGCCGCCCATGAAGGCAGCCCGAGTGGCTTTCGACCTGGGGCTGACCGATGCCAGCGGATGGTGTCCGGTGGAACGGAAAACCTTTGCTTCAACCCGGTTGCCTGGTGTGCATGTGATTGGCGATGCCTCGATCGCGGACGCCATGCCGAAATCCGGATTCTCGGCCAACACCCAGGCCAAATCGGTCGCCAGGGCCATCGTGGAGGAACTGGCTGGCCGACAGGCACCGGAACCTTTGTGGGAAAACACCTGCTATGCCCTGGCTGGCAAGGACTATGGTTTTTTCGTGGCCGATGTGTTCAAGATCATCGACGGGAAGATCGGACGGGTCAATACCCGGGCGCGCTACCTGCCACTGGATGCCACCCCCGCCCAGATCAAGCTCGGTGCGCGCTACCAGCAGGCATGGATGCGCACCTTCACACAGGACTGCTTTGCGTGAGGTGATTTCATGAAATTTTCCATCTTCCGATTGCATCGAGCCAGTGTGCTGCTTATGGCGGCGCTGGCAGGTGCGGTCTCGGCCAGCCCCGTGACCGAGACTCCCCAGACGCAGACAGCCTGGACACCGGCCTCCCTGCGCGATACTTTGAGCGAACTGCCTTCTGGGGATGCCGCTCGTGGGCAACTTGTCCATGACCGGCTGTTCTGCGCATCGTGTCATGGTCCAGCGGGGGTTTCTCCCACCCTGAATTGGCCGCATCTCGCGGGTCAGAAGGCCAATTACACCGCCAAGATGCTGCTGGATTACCAGAGCGGCCTGCGCCGTGAGGGCCGACGAGCCGAGCTGATGCACGACATCGCCGTGATGCTGACTCCTCAGGACATCGCCGACGTGGCCGCCTTTTACGCGGCTCAACCAGCGCCCCGCGAAGCCCATACTCCCAGACCAGGCTCTCAGAGCTGGGAGGGTGTGGCTGCCTACATCGGGCCACAGCGGATGGCATCGGAGCAGCCATCGAGCGCCATACCCGCTCGTCAACTGGTTCGGATGGGCGACCCGAAGCGCCTGATCACCCCCTGTGCTTCCTGTCACGGGGTGAGTGGTCAGGGTGGCCCAAGGGAGGCGCCTGCCCTGGCCGGGCAGAACCCTTTGTACTTTGTGCGCACCATGCTGGATTACCAGACGGGTCAACGCGCCAATGACAGCCTGAAGGGTATGCAGGTGTTTGCGCATCGGTTGACTCGCGAGGAAATGGAATCGCTGGCGGCTTACTACGCAGACCTGCCTGCAGGGAAAAAATGAACGAGTTGCGATTTGTCAAGCATACTGCAAGGGGTATTATGCAAAATGACACTGCCGATCTGTTCGGGTCGTGCGGTTGAAGTGGTTGGTATGGACACGGCGTGTCCTAATGAAAAGGTGAAGACATGAAAAATTCGTTGATGGCTGGTTTTCTGGTCGCTGGTCTGGTGGGTGCTGTGCAGGCCAATGAGCTGTTTGTGAACATCAGCAGCGGTCAGTCCATGGCCCAGGGGGCGGGTCTCGTGCTGGCCACTCAGGCGCTGGAGCAGAAGGCCAGCGTTCGTGTATTGCTGTGCGATGCGGCAGCCGACATGGCGCTCAAAGGGCAGCCACTGCCTGCCTTGAAACCGCGCCAGGTGACAACCCAGCAAATGCTCCAGGGGGCGATCAAAGCGGGCGCCCAGGTGGAAGTGTGCGCCCTCTATCTGCCCAATACAGGCAAACAAGCGGCAGACCTGATCGAAGGCGTCAAGCCGGCCAAACCGGCCGATGTGGCTGCGCATTTGCTCAAGCCATCGGTCAAGGTGTTGAGTTTCTAATCAAGCGCATATCAAGACCTCATGGTTCCGGCCGAACTCGTCGCTTATCTGGACAGCCTGACTGAGCCACACATCCTGTTCGACACTAATTACAGGATCGTGGCGGCCAATCGAGCTTACCGCCAGCAGTTCGGTATGGATCAGCAGGTGGTTGGCCGCACTTGCTACGAAGTGTCACATCGGTTTTCCGTGCCTTGCGATCAGGCGGGGGAATCCTGCCCACTGGCCCGGGCAAGAGTTTCGGGACATCGCGAGCGTGTTCTGCATCTTCATCACACCCCCCAAGGGCAGGCGTATGTCAACATCGAACTGGTTCCGCTCACCGATGACCAGGGTCGTCAGCAATACTTCATCGAAAAGATGGAGGCGTTGGACGAAGCGCATCATCAATCCAGACCCCATGGACTGATTGGTCGTTCAGAGCCGTTTCGACAGATGCTCGCCTTGTTGATGCGTGTGGCTCCTTCGAGTGCATCCGTGTTGCTGCTTGGCGAAACCGGCACGGGAAAGGAACTGGTCGCGCAAGCGGTGCATTCGGCCAGTAAACGGGCCACCAAAGCGTTTGTGCCAGTGGATTGTTCCAGCCTGACCGAAACGCTGTTCGAGAGCGAACTCTTCGGGCACGAAAAGGGAGCGTTCACGGGTGCGCTGCAAAGCAAGCCAGGGTTGGCCGAAGTGGCGGATGGAGGAACCCTGTTTCTGGATGAGGTGGGGGACATCCCGTTGCCCATGCAGGTGAAGTTGCTCAGATTGCTCGAGTCGGGCACTTACCGGCGTGTCGGCAGCACCGACCTGAGACGAACCGATGTGCGAGTGATTGCTGCCACCCATCGCGATCTGTACCGAATGGTGGAAGCAGGGGAGTTCCGTGAAGACCTGCTTCATCGCATCAGCACCTTTCCGGTTCGCTTGCCACCTTTGAGGGAGCGAGCTGACGATATTCCCGTTCTGGTGGAAGCGCTCCTCAAGCGGGTGGCGCCAGGGCGTCGCCTGAGTCTGTCGGCACGCGGGCTGATGCTCCTGAGTCGTCAACCGTTCAAGGGGAATGTCCGTGAATTGCGTAATCTTCTTGAACGCATTGCACTGCTGAGTGATTCGGACGTCGCAGACATCGAGGTGGTGCAAAGTGCGCTGGAACTCAACCTCACCGTCAACCAGGGCAGTCAGTCATTCCGATATGCGTGTTTCAGCCAGCGGGGCTCAGAGTCAGGCCAGGAAAAACCACCTCCTCGACTGAAGGATAGGGACTTGAAAAGTCCGGCTGCCAGGCAGTGGAAAATGGATCAACTCAGACGGCGAGTGTTGTCATTTCATGGCTCACGGGCCGATCTGGCTGCCGAGCTGGGCATGAGCGAAAGAACCCTTTATCGCAAACTGAAAGATTTGGATCTCACTTGAGCCTTACCCTGGTCCAGGCGTTTTCTGATCGAGCTCCACGCGGTTGTTGAACCGCTGGATCAGGTTGTCGGCACCGGTCGACAGTCGATGGAAACGGCAGCCCACTCTGTAGCGGTGGGTGCCGCTTCGGCTGTGGATGGCGACTTCGTACCTCACTTCCAGATTGGCATTGATGATGCCCAGGTCATCGAGTTGCAGGTGGCAGTCGGGCAGGATCAAGCCCGACGACAACGCACCCAGACCCGCTGGTTTCTCGAAAGCCACGCCACCTAGGGAGATATCCAGCATCTTGACGGTCTGGCGCGAAATCCTGGAGCCACTCGAGTTTGTCGAAACGACGGGGCGCTCAGGGATCGCGAGCTTGACCGCCAGGCCGACCGGGACGACCACCCGGTGGAATTCGCGTCGTTGAAGGCGATGCAGGCGCTGGGGCAAAGGCGACAGAAACGCCGGCAAGCCGTCGTGGGTGATCTCACTCAGAGGCCCCAGGGGGCCTTTGAGCTCCACCCCGTCGAGCTGGCCGTTCATCACGATCTGCTGGGCCGCGAGCACCTTCTGGTTCGTGCGAGGGTCCGGGCCCACATCCAGAACGAGGTGGCCGCTGTCATGGACTGCCAGCACCACGGTCACGATCGAGTCTGCACCGTTGTACCAGAGGCGCAGGCGTTCGCCATGCTTCGACAGCTGAAGATACTGCTGGAGGATGTCGAGCGGGTAATGAATCCAGAAGGGGCTCGCTTCGCCAGGCAGCCGGCTGGTATCAGTCGGTGTTTCCATCGGGTGTTTCGACAGGGGACGTGTCCACATGCAATGGGCCGGCCTGGCGAACCGCGGCTTTGTCGCCAGCGCTGGCAAACTTGCTGTACTTGCCCAGCAGGCTGGCCATCTGGCCATAGATGCGCGGGTTGGCGGCCATGCATTCGCGTTGTTCCAGGAAGTCGGCTTCACCGGTGAAGTTGCCCACCAGCCCACCCGCTTCGGTGACCAGCAGGGCGCCCGCGGCCACGTCCCAGGGGCTCAGGCCGGTTTCGAAGAAGCCGTCGGCAAATCCGGCGGCCACATAAGCCAGGTCGAGCGCGGCAGCACCCGGGCGGCGCACGCCGGCCACCTTGGGCATCACGTCCTGCAGCATCTGCATGAAGGTCTGGAAGTGGTCACCTGGCCGAAACGGAAAGCCGGTGCTGATCAGGCAGTCTTTGAGCTGGGTGCGTTTGGCCACGCGGATGCGGCGGTCATTCAGGTAAGCGCCGCGGCCACGGGTGGCGCAGAACAGGTCGTTGCGGGTGGGGTCGTATACCACGGCCTGCTCCGTGCGGCCATCGACCATGAGGGCAATGCTGACGCAGTAAACGGGAAAGCCGTGGATGAAGTTGGTGGTGCCGTCCAGCGGGTCGATGACCCAGACATGGCGGCGACCCTGGTGGCCTTTGCCCTCCCGGCGACCGGATTCTTCGGCCCAGATGCTGTGATCCGGGTAAGCGGCCAGCAGCGTTTCGATGACGGCCTGCTCGGCCGCATGATCGACCTCGGTGACGAAGTCGTTGGTCTGCTTGGCAGAGATGCGAACGGACTCGATGTCGAGCGAGGCACGGTTGATGACCGTACCGGCGGCGCGCGCGGCCTTGATGGCCACGTTGAGCATGGGGTGCAGATGGGAGGACATGAATTGTGTGAGGAGCAACAGGGGGCTGTGCGATGACAGCGACAATACCTCATTTTACTGGCCGCATTCGGTCGGTGCAACTTTCGAATGACGTCTCTGCATCCCGCCACCCGTTTCATCCTCATCGAGACCAGCCATGCCGGCAACGTGGGGGCCGTGGCGCGCGCCATGAAGGTGATGGGCTTTGACGATCTGGTGCTGGTCCAGCCGCGCTGGCCCGATGTGTTGCAGCGCGAGGAGGCGGTGGACCGCGCCAGCGGTGCCACCGATGTGCTGGCTCAGGCCCGGGTGGTGGACACACTGGACGAGGCCCTGGTCGGCATGACCCACCTGTGTGCCACCGCCATGACGCCTCGGGACTTCGGACCGCTCACCCGTGCGCCCCGAGAACACCTGACAGGCTGGTGCCGGGAGCCCGCGCTGGCCAGCGGTGGGGGGATCGCCTTCCTGTTTGGCTCGGAGCGGTACGGCATGCGAAACGAGGATGTCTACCGCTGCCATGCCTGTCTGCGGATTCCCACCGCGCCAGACTATGGATCGCTGAATCTCGCGGCGGCGGTGCAGGTGGTGGCTTACGAGTGGCGGATGGCGCTCGGCGGATGGCCAGCAGACGTTTCAACAGGTGCGCCAGCCGGGTCGGTGGCCCCTGCCGATCGGCCCGCCGATGCCCAGGCCATCGCCGGTCTGCTGGCCCACTGGCAGGAAGCGCTGGTGGCGGTGGAGTTTCTTGACCCGGCCGCACCCAAGAAGCTGCTGCCGCGCCTGAACCAGCTCCTGAACCGGGCTCAGCCCAGCGAGGCCGAAGTCCACATCCTTCGCGGGGTGGCGCGTGCCATGCTGCAAACCGCCGAGCGTGCGAAGCGCTAGACTGCACCCATGTTTGCCCGATTGAAGTCCGACATCGATTGCATCCTGGAGCGAGACCCGGCGGCTCGTTCGCGCTGGGAGGTGATCACCTGCTACCCGGGTTTTCATGCGGTGGTTTTTCACCGGCTGGCCCATCGTTGCTGGAACAGCGGCTTCAAATGGCTGGGCCGCTGGATTTCGCACTGGAACCGCTGGCTCACAGGCATTGAAATCCACCCCGGCGCCCACATCGGCAACCGCGTGTTCATCGACCATGGGATGGGTGTGGTGATCGGCGAGACGGCCGAAATCGGCGATGGCTGCACCATCTACCATGGCGTCACGCTCGGCGGTACGTCGCTGTACAAGGGTGAGAAGCGCCATCCCACGCTGGGCCAGAACGTGGTGGTGGGGGCAGGGGCCAAGGTGCTGGGCGGCTTTGTGGTGGGCGACGGTGCCAAGGTGGGCAGCAACGCGGTGGTGACCAAGCCGGTGCCGGCGGGAGCCACGGCCGTGGGCAACCCGGCACGCATCATTCAGGCGGAAGCCGATGCCCGGCGAGAGGAGGTGGCCTCCAAGATGGGATTCTCGGCTTACGGTGTGACGCAGAACGACGACCCGTTGTCCCAGGCCATGCGTGGCCTGATCGACAACGCGGCCGGTCACGAGCACCAGATCGCGTTGCTGTGGCAGGCCATCGAAAAGCTGTCGTGTGCCCGGGCACCCGGCTTGCCAGCCGATGCGGCCCGAGTCGAACATTTCGAGGCCCAGAAACTCAACGATCTCGTGGGCAAGTGAGGCCGGGGGCTCAGGCCTGAGCCGCAGGGCGGATGGCGCTCTTGGGCCGGAAGGCTCTGCAGACGTCGTCGTTGGTTTCCAGGTACGGTCCACCGATCAGGTCGATGCAGTAGGGCACGGCCGCAAAAATGCCATGCACCACGGGATTGCCGTCGGCGTCTTTCAGGCCTTCCAGGGTTTCGGCGATGCTCTTGGGCTGCCCCGGCAGGTTGATGATGAGCGTCTGGTCGCGAATGACCGCCACCTGGCGAGACAGGATGGCCGTGGGGACAAACTGCAGGCTGATCTGGCGCATCTGCTCACCAAAACCGGGCATTTCCTTGTGTGCCACGGCGAGCGTGGCCTCGGGGGTCACATCGCGCCGGGCGGGGCCGGTGCCACCGGTGGTCAGCACCAGCGCGCAGCCGGCTTCCACCAGTTCGATCAGCGTCTGGCTGATGATGGGCTGTTCGTCCGGGATGAGCCTGGGCTCGAAGGTGATCGGGTTTTTCAGGGCGCGGCCCAGCCATGCTTGGAGAGCGGGCAGGCCCTTGTCTTCGTAGACGCCCGTGCTGGCGCGGTCGCTCACGGAAACGATGCCGATCTTGACAGGGTCGTGGGTGCTCATGGTTGTTCCTGAGCCTGGGCATCCAGGCGGGTGCGTACGATCTGGAAGATTTCACGATAGCTTTTGCCGTGTCGCTGGGCTTCGCCGGGGCGTTCGGCAGCGTTTGTTTCCTGCGCATCCTTGCGGGCCTGCCGGATAAGCGAACGCAGGCGTTGCAGGTCGGCGTCGGCGTCCAGGGTCAGCCAGTCCTGCAAGGCCTGGTCGTCGGCAATCAGCCGGTCACGCCATTGCTCGGCGTGGTGGAGTCTCAGGGTGTCGGCTGCGCTGCCCTGATGCTGCACTTCCAGGGCGGCTTCAATGGCCGCCACCGTTTCATCCTCCAGCTTGCGCATCAGTTTGCCAATGAACTGCATCTGCCGGCGTCTGCCTTCGAAGTTGGTGATGCGTCGGGCTTCGGCCAGTGCGTCGACCAGTTTGTCCGGCAGGTCGAGCTTGTCCATCAGCCCTTGCCGCAAGGTGAGCAGGTCCTCGCCGAGCCGCTGCAGTCGGTCGCTCTGTTTCTTCAGATCGGTCTTGCTGACTTCGACATCGCCCTTGAGTTCGCGTTTGAGCTCAAGGTCCAGTTCGCTGCCTTCCGCAACGAAATGGCCTTTGACGAAGTAGCCTTTGGTGGGTTTTCTTGCCATCCAAGTATCATAGCCGCCAGCATGAAAAAGACCCGATCACCCGCGCCGCGCACCACCGCGGCCCAAGCCCGTTCCTTCCCCGCCCCTGAAGCCGGATTTCAGTATCACCCCGAGCAGTTCGAGGCGCTGGCCGACCTGGCCCTGACCCATGCCCGACAGTTGGGTGCCAGTGATGCCGGGGTGGAGGTGTCGGAAGGTGCCGGACTGAGTGTGTCGGTTCGCAAGAGCGAGCTCGAAAACGTGGAGCGCAACCGGGACAAGTCGCTGGGCGTGACGGTTTACCTGGGGCAGCGTCGCGGCAATGCCTCCACCTCCGATTTCGGGCCGGACGCCATTCGCCAGACGGTTCAGGCGGCTTACGACATTGCCCGCTTCACGGCCGAAGATCCGGTGGCCGGCCTGCCAGACGAGCAGGACGTCGCCAACAGCTACCCCGATCTGGATCTCTTTCATCCCTGGGCCATTTCGGCCGAAGAGGCCGTGGCCCTGGCCATGCGTTGCGAAGCGGCGGCCATGGCCACCAGCCGGAAGATCACCAACAGCGAAGGGGCTGGGGTGTCGGCGCAGCAATCGCATTTCTTCACGGAACACATGCGCGGGGGCGAGCGTGGGCGTCAGGGGATTTTCCGGGGTGGCTATGCCAGCTCCCGGCACAGCCTGTCGGTGTCGCCGATTGCGGGCAAAGGTGCCCAGATGCAGCGCGATTACTGGTTCAGCTCCATGCGCGACCCCGCCGACCTGGCCAGCCCGGAGGCCGTTGGCCGCTATGCCGCCGAACGGGCGCTGTCGCGGTTGAACGCCCGAAAGCTTCCCACCACCGAATGCCCTGTTCTGTTTGAAGCCCCGGCCGCCGCGGGTCTGCTGGGGGCGTTCGTGCAGGCGATCAGTGGCGGTGCCCTGTACCGCAAGACGAGTTTTCTGGTCGATAGCCTGGGTCGTCAGGTCTTTCCCAAGCACATCGACCTGTTCGAAGATCCCCTGATTCTGGGAGGCAAGGGCAGTGCCCCATTCGATGACGAGGGCGTGAAAACCGTGGCGCGCCAGGTGGTGAGCGCCGGCTGTGTCAAGGGCTATTTTCTGAGTACCTATTCGGCCCGCAAGCTCGGCATGCGCACCACCGGCAACGCCGGAGGCTCACACAACCTGTATCTGCGTAGCCGAGAGACCCGCGAGTCTGACGATCTGGTGGCCATGCTTCAGAAGCTGGGTACGGGCCTGTTCGTGACCGAACTGATGGGCCAGGGGGTGAACTACGTCACGGGGGATTATTCAAGAGGCGCAGCAGGCTTCTGGGTCGAGAACGGTGAAATCGCCTTTCCGGTACAGGAAATCACGATTGCGGGCAATCTGAAAGACATGTTCCTGGACGTGGCGGCCGTGGGTGCCGACGAATACGCCTATGGCGCCAAGCATGTGGGCTCGGTCCTGATCAGCCGGATGAAAGTGGCCGGGAGCTGACCACTGACCGGTTGCGTCCCTGGTGTTTCGCCCGATTGAGACGGTCGTCTGCGGTCTTGAGCACCGGCGTGAAGGCTGATCTGGCAGGGCGGCCATCTTAGCAGCGGGTCAGGGGTTCAGCGGCAACGGGTTTTCCCCAGAGGCGGCTCATGACGACCTGAGCCCTTTGAACCTCGCCACTGGTCCAGAAACGCACGGCGGGCAGCGAAGCCAGGGCGGGGGCAGCCAGGCCACGCACAGCGAGTTGTCGACCCAGTTCGCGGGCCACAGCGCCAGAAGGATCGATGACCTGAACCTCATGGCCAGCCAGACGCTGGATGACCGGTGCCAGGAAGGGGTAGTGGGTGCATCCCAGGACCAGGGTATCGGCTCCCTGGTCGAGCAGCGGCTGGACGAAGTGGCGAACGGCCGACTCGGTGTCCGGATCGTCCAGCGCACCGGCCTCCACCCTTTCCACCCAGCCGGGGCAGGGCTGAAGCAGGATCTGCCGGCCTTGGCCGTGTGCCTGAACCAGCCGTGCCAGCCCTGGGCTGGCCACCGTCTGCCGGGTGGCCAGCACGCCCACCACCCCGGAACGGGTGGCGAGTGCAGCCGGTTTGACGGCCGGTTCGATGGCCACGATGAGCAGGCCGTCAAACCGCTGCCGCAGGTGCTCGATGATCAGCCCGGTGACGGTGTTGCAGGCGACCACAATCGCTTTGGCGCCTTCGGCCAGCAGGTGGCGGATGATGCAGGTGGCCCGGGCCTCGATGTACGCCGTGGGCTTGTCGCCATAGGGGGCGTGGCCCGAGTCGGCCACATACATCAGGGCTTCCTGTGGGAGCTGGGCGTGGATTTCGCGCAGCACCGACAGGCCGCCCACGCCCGAATCGAACACACCCACCGGTGCGTTCGCGGCAACGCCATTCATGAGGCCGGGCTGGACAGCGCCGCCTTGACGGCGGCCGACACCTGAGCCATGTCGGCCTTGCCCGCCAGTTGGGCTTTCGCCGCACCCATGAGTTTCCCCATGTCGGCGGCGGTGGGAGCGCGTCCGAGTTCGGTGCTGAGCTGTGTCACGATGGCCAGCACCGCCGCCTGGATGGCTTCGGTGTCGAGGCGCGCGGGGAGATAGGTCTGAAGGATGGTGACTTCGGCTTTTTCGCGGTCAGCCAGATCGGTGCGCCCCGCCTGCTCGTAGGCGGCCACGGAATCCTTGCGCTGCTTGATGAGCCGGTCTACCACGGCCACCACGGCGGCATCGTCCAGTGAGGTGCGTTCGTCGACTTCCTTCTGTTTGACGGCCGCGAGGAGCAGACGAATGGTTCCCAGGCGATCGGCGTCTTTCGCCCGCATGGCGGCCTTCATGTCTTCGGTGATCTGTTCTTTGAGCGTCATGATGATGGCATCGGATGAAGGGCAGAAACAACAAAGCCCGCCTGAGCGTCCTCGTGCGGGCTTGTGAGCAGTGGACGGCCATGCCGCCAGCGATCAGTACAGGCGCTTGGGCAACTGCATGGAACGCACACGCTTGAAGTGCCGCTTGACGGCGGCCGCTTTCTTGCGCTTGCGCTCGGCGGTGGGCTTTTCGTAGAACTCGCGGGCGCGCAGGTCGTTGAGCAGGCCCAGCTTTTCGATGGTGCGCTTGAAACGGCGCAGAGCGACGTCAAAAGGTTCGTTGTCTTTAACGCGGATGGTGGTCATTAGCTAATGGTTTCCGAAATGCGCCGCGCCCGGTGTCCAGGGAAGATCGGGCCCTGAACCCGCGCTGCGGCAAGTTTTCCCCCGTCATCAGGTGATCACGGCCGACGGGGCTTTGCCAGCAAAGCTCACCATTATAGCGACATGCGTGGGATCTGGCGTGTTTCGCGTTACATTCTTTGACGGTGATGCAACGAAGAGGGGTCGGCACATGTTCGAATCGGCTGAAATCGGGCACCAGGTGGACAAGAAGCGCTGGAAGGAGGAGTCGGCTCGTCTGCGTCCTGCGTTGCTGGATGCGCAGTATCGCCTGCTCAAGGATGGCCGTTCCGCGGTGGTGATACTCGTCAATGGGGTGGACGGTGCCGGACGCGGCGAAACGGTGAACATCCTCAACGAATGGATGGACCCCCGCCACATCCGTACCGAAGCCTTCGGCCCCATGACCGAACAAGACCGGTTGCACCCGGAAATGTGGCGTTTCTGGCAGGTGCTGCCCCCGAAAGGGCACATCGGCATGCTCTTCGGCTCCTGGTACACCGACCCGATCCTGGCGCATGTGCAGGATGGAGAGTCACACGATCGGTTTGCCCATCGCCTCGAACGGATACGTCAGTTCGAACGCATGCTCGTGGCCGAGGGGGTGGTGGTGGTCAAGCTGTGGTTCCATCTGTCGAAGAAAGCGGCCCGCTCCCGCATGAAGGCACTCGAGTCCGATCCCCGGACGGCGTGGCGGGTGACCGAACAGGAAAGGCAGCATCTGAAGCTGTATGACGACATGGTTCGCGTTGCCGACGAGGCCCTGCGCAAGACCAGCATCGGGGAAGCGCCCTGGCTTGTGATCGATGGCAGCGACCCGTCCTATCGCTGCCTGGCGGCAGGCCAGCACTTGCTGGATGTGTTGAAACGCACACTGGACCGCCCGAATGCACCGGCAGGCACGGCGGAGCAGGTGCCCGAAGTGCCATCGACGCTGGCAATCGACGGGCCAGGCTTGCTGGCCACCCAGGATTACACGCGGCAGATCAAGCGCAAGCACTACGAAGAAGCGCTGGAAGAGCTTCAGGGTCGCCTGGCGCTGCTGAGCCGTGATCCACGGATGCGTCACCGCTCGCTGGCGCTGGTGTTCGAAGGCATGGACGCTGCCGGCAAAGGCAGCACGATCCGACGCATCACCCAGGCGCTGGATGCGCGTTTCTACCGGGTGGTGCCGGTGGCGGCGCCCAACGAGAACGAACGCGCCCAGCCCTATCTCTGGCGGTTCTGGCGTTACATTCCCGCTCATGGAAAAGCGGTGATTTTCGACCGCTCCTGGTATGGTCGGGTGCTGGTGGAGCGGGTGGAGGGCTATTGCACCACCCAGGACTGGATGCGCGCCTACGGCGAGATCAACGAATACGAAGAGGAACTCAGCGAAGCCGGTGTGCTGATCGTGAAGTTCTGGCTGGCCATCACGCCCGACGAGCAGCTTCGGCGCTTCCGGGCGCGTGAATCCACCCCGCACAAAACCTACAAGATCACCGAGGACGACTGGCGCAATCGGGAGAAATGGCCGCTCTACGAACGAGCGGTGGAACAGATGATCGATCGCACTTCCACGCAGGTTTCTCCCTGGCATATCGTGGCGTCGGACGACAAGCTCTGGTCGCGCATCGAGGTGCTCCGCCACCTGTGTGACAGGCTGGAGTCGGCCCTGGATCAGGTGTCGCGCCGGGGTGCTGGCAAGGCCTGAGCGCAGGCGTGGGCACTGGCCCAGGCCCACTGGAAGTTGTAGCCACCCAGCCAGCCGGTCACGTCCACCACCTCGCCGATGAAGTACAGCCCGGGTTGCCTGGACTCCATGGTCTGGGACGAAAGCTCCCGCGTGTCCACGCCACCCGCCGTCACTTCCGCCTTGGCATAGCCCTCGGTGCCCGTGGGCGTGAGCGTCCACCGGTGCAGGCTGTCGACCAGTTGGGCCATCGCCTTGTCGGGCGTTTCGTTGATGGGACGCTGCCAGTCGGCGCGGGTCGCGGTCCAGGTGTCGGCCAGCCGGCTGGGCAGGTGATGCGCCAGTTCGTTGGGCAACCGCTTGCGTGAGCGGGCCTTGGCTGCTTGCAGCAGCGGTTCCAGCGCGGCTTCAGGGTGCAGGTCGATGCCGAGCGGTGTGCCCGGTTGCCAGTAGCTGGAAATCTGCAGCACGGCCGGTCCGCTCAGGCCCCGGTGGGTGAACAGCAGGTCTTCGTCAAACACCTGGCGGTGCTTTTTGTCGCCCGTGGCCATCCGCACGGGCAGGGCCAGGCCCGACAGCTCGGCAAAGGGCGCCCAGGCCTCGGGGTCGAAGGTCAGCGGCACGAGGGCGGGGCGGGGTGTGATGACGTTCAGGTTGAACTGGCGCGCCAGCCGGAAACCGAAATCCGTGGCACCGATTTTCGGGATGGACAGGCCACCGGTGGCGACGACCAGGGAGGTGGCGCTCACCGTGCCCTGGTCGGTTTGCAGGGTGTAAGGGGTCGCTGGGTCGGCGTCGGAAAACGCCACCCCTTGCACCGCACAGGGCTGCCAGCGGGTCACGCCGCCGGCCTCGCATTCCCGGAGCAGCACGTCGATCAGGTCCTGCGCGGAGCGGTCGCAAAACAGCTGGCCCTTGTGCTTTTCATGGAACGGCACGCCGTGGCGCTGCAGCAGGTCGATGAAATCGGCGGGGGTGTAGCGCGACAGCGCGGAGCGGCAGAAGTGCGGATTGTCGCCGAGGAAATGCTTGTGGGGCTGGCGTGGGTCGAGGTCACGGTTGGTGAAATTGGCCCTGCCTCCGCCCGAAATCCGGATCTTTTCGGCGACTTTGGGGGAATGGTCGATCAGCAGCACCTTCAGGCCGCGCTGGCCCGCCACGCCCGCGCAGAACAGGCCCGCGGCGCCGGCGCCGACGATGATCACGTCAAATGGCATGGGGGGATTATCGGGGGAGTGGGGTGAGCGTGCTGCGCCAGCTGAGCTGACTCACATCGTCACCATGGGCAATGTGGCCGTGCTGGTGTGCTGCAGTGAGCGTATTCGTTACGGCGTCAGTCTGGCCTGACCTGATCGTCGCAGCCTCATGGTGACGCTGGCCATGCACATCAGAGCCGGGCATTCAGATCGATCAGCGCTGAGGCCGATGGGTTGCTCAACGCCTGAGCACTTCCATCATCGCCTGCTGTTCGGGCGTGAGGGCCGAATCGGGCGTGAGCATGGCGGTGCCCAGGGCCGTTCTGATGGATGTCTCTGGCTCGGGCAAAGGATGGCTCAACAGGGCATCCAGCACCTGCGCGGCCTTGCCCAGCGTCTTCCCGTACAGCTCGAAAATGCCTGACACGCTGACGTGCTGCTCGGGATCGTCGAGCCAGCAGTCGTAATCGGTGACCAGGCCCAAGGTGGCGTAGGCCATCTGTGCCTCTCGGGCCAGGAAGACTTCGGGCACATTGGTCATGCCGACCAGGTGGCAGCCGGCCTGGCGCAGCAGGTGACTTTCGGCCTGCGTGCCGAGGCGGGGGCCTTCCACGCAGGCGTAGGTCAAGCCACGGTGTACCGCGTGGCCTGCTCGCTGGGCCGCGGCCTGCACCGCGTCCACCAACGCCGCACTCACGGGCTTCGCGGTCGAGACATGGGCCGCCACGCCCCCGCCAAAGAAGGTGCGCTGGCGTTGGCCGCGGGTCCAGTCCACGTACTGTTCCGGCATGGCCAGATCGCCGGGCTTGACCTCAATGGCCAGGCTGCCGACGGCAGAAAACCCCAGCAGCATCGTGGCGCCGGCCTGCTTGAGCGCGAAGACGTTGGCGCGGTAGTTCACCTCGTGCGGCAGCAGACGGTGCCCCGATCCGTGTCGGGCGAGAAAGAGAATCGGGTTGTTGCCGTCGTTCCCCTTGAGGATATCCCCTGACGGCGCTCCAAAGGGGGTGGTCAGCCGGATGCGTTCCTCGATGTGCAATCCGGGGAGTTCATAGAGGCCGGTGCCTCCGACGATGGCGAGCATGTTCAATCCTCCTGTCGAACGACTTGATGCGGGTGATAACGGGGGCCCGAGGCGATGCGGGAAAAGTAGGAGGCGTGGGCATCGGTGCCGGGCGGCCATTGCGCCAGAAACCGTTGCTGCACCGCGTCGGCGGGCACGTCGATGGCCAAGGCATCGAGGAAGACGGGACCGCACCTCAACCCGGCCCGGCTCACATGACCGGGTGGCGGGGTGAGCGCGATCCGGGTCAGCAGCCCCGCCGGATCGGCCTGGAAATTGGGCATGCCGGCCGCCCCGTTGTTGAGAATCCAGCCCGGCGAGGCGAGGCCTGGGCGGCGGATGGCCTGCATCACGGGCAGGCAGGTGTGGCTGCAGGCAAAGGCGTCCACGCTGGCCTCGCTGAACCAGCGGCGCACGGTGTCGCGATGGGCGCTGTCGGACAGGTGCTCCTGCGCAAAGCCCCATCCCGCCAGCGACTCGGCGTCGCCATGCACGATGCCGATGCGCATATCGCCCACCGTCGCGGTTTGCCACATCGGCAAGTCGGCCAGCTGGACTCGGTGCTCGGGTGTGGCCGCAGTCCACAGGCGCTGCAGGATGCGATTGGACCGGTCCACCACCCCGTCGTCCACCCAGTCGGGGTAGGCACACCCGCACCCGGCATCTGTCAGAGGCGTGTCCTGCGCCAGTTCGGTCTCGACATTGCCACGCAGCGCTGAATGACCGAGCACCGTCCGCTGGATGCGGGCGAATGGGTCAGGGTCGGCGTCGAACCAGTGAAAGTCGCCATTGAAGACCAGTTGCTTGCGGCCGCGTTCGGCCTCGAACAGACGCAGCACTTCATGCAGCGCCAGCTCATTGCCGTACAGGCCGCCGACCACGTACAGCACCTCCAGGTCGGTGAGGTGCGCGGGTGTGGGCTGGCTGAATACGCTGGGTCCGTAGTGGTAGGTGAGGGGGCAGGTCCGCCCTGGGGTGATGGGAGCAGTCATACAGGCAAGGGTTGATCAGGGTGGGCGCCTTCATGGCGCAGCGGTCCTCGGTCCCGGTGGACGGGCTCCCCTTCGTACAGGTCAGCGAGTCGAGACGGGTGCAGATCGGCAACCGTCACATCGAAGACGATGCGTCCATGGCGCAATCCGATCACGCGGTCGGCGAGCAATGTCAGCAGTGTCGGGTCATGCACCACAGTGAGCAGCGTGGCCTGCCGGCTGACGGACAGCAAGGCCTGACAGGCCTGCTGGGTCGCCGACGGATCGAGGGCCGAGGTGGGTTCGTCGGCCAGAACCAGCTGGGGCCGTTGCAGGCGCAAGCGGGCGAGGCTCACCTTCTGGCGCTCCCCGCCGGACAGCCGGTCGGCACGTTCGAGTTCCCGATGCGCCAGGCCGAGTTCATGCAGCGCAGTCCGGGCTTCCGAGCAGAGCGCAGCCGGATACCAGCGCAGCCACGAGCGCCACGCCGGCATGGCGCCGGGACGGGCCAGAGCCCCCAGAACCACGTTTTCGAGCGCCGTGAGACGCGGGACGAGGTGCAGGCCTTGCATCACCTGGCCCAGCTCCGCGCGCAATGTCCGCCACTCCGATGCGCGAAGCGAAGGGCCTGCTGGCCCACCCCAGCAGCGCTCCAGGACGGCCACCTGCCCCTCCGTGACGGGCATAAACCCACCGAGCACCTTCAGCAACGAGCTTTTGCCCGCCCCGTTGGGGCCGATCAGGGCCACCCGCTCCCCCGACATCACCGTGAGCGCTGGCACGTCGAGCAGCGTGCGCCCGGCCACCTCCACGCGCAACTGGCGGATGTCGATCACGGTGTTCTGCGCCGAAGTCATCACAGCAGGGCCTGCCGGATGCGACGGGACACCGCATCAAACACCGTGACCAGCGCCACCACCACGAGCAACAGGGTGGCCAGCCGGCTCCACTGAAAGAGGCTGACGGCTTCGGAAATCAGCAGCCCCAGTCCGCCTGCTCCGATGAGACCCAGGATGGTCGAATCGCGGATGTTGAACTCCCAGATGTAGAGGTGGTTGCTGACGAACTGCGGCAACACCGATGGCCAGACCGCACTGAAAAAGACCTGTGAGGGTGTCGCCCCCGTGGCTCTCACCGCGTCGATCGCCCCCATGTCCAGGGTCTCGATGCTCTCGGCGTAGAGCTTGCCATAGGTGCCCATGGAATGCAGGGCAATCGCCAGAATGCCGGCGGTGGGACCGAGCCCCACGATTCCCACCAGCACCAGACCGAACACCAGGGTGTGAATGGCGCGTGAGACGTCGAGCACGGTGGAGGCCCCGAACGCCAGCCAACGCGGCGCCCGCAGGTTGCGCGCCGACAGCAGGCCCAGCGGCAGCGCGAGCACGGCTGCCAGCAGAGAGCCCAGCGTCGCGATCTGGAACGTAACCCACGTGGCCCGGCCCAGCGCCGACAGAAACTGGGACTCGACCTGCCGCCGGTCCTCGACGCGCAGCAGGGTGCCGTCCTCGCTTCGGTACTCCAGACGTTCGGGGCCCCACCAGACATCCAGAAAACTGGGACGCGCAAATTCCCCCATTGTCTTGAGCAGGTTCTCCCAGGGGTGGCGCCCCAGCGACAGATCGCCTGCGGCGAGCAGGGTCCACACGCAGGCGACCACCAGCACGCCATAGATCAGGACCAGGCCCAGAAATCCCAGCCTTCCTGTGACAGACCCCACCCACGGATGACGCACGCGACTCCCCCGTCTCAGGGTCTGGGTGTGAGCTTGCCGGTGGCCAGGCCCGCATCACGAATGGGCTTGTAGAACGCGTTGTCGGCGTTGACAAAGCCGGTGTAATTCGCGGGCAGCAATTGCGGCTGACTGTTCAGCAAAGACCCCACCTCTGCCAGTGCCTGCTGCAACCGGGCGACGAACGCCTTGTCCTTGAACAGGGTGGCACTCACGGCCACCGCGTCGTTGGGCAGGGGATCGGACTGCCAGATGACCTTGCTGCGTTCGGCGCGGATCAGTCCCTGGTCGATCATGGTGGACCGATTCCGGTTGAAGTCGGCGCCGGCATCGATCTGCCCCGCCGTCACCTGGGTCTGGATGGCCTGGTGCCGCGTGTGCAGCACCCGCGAGAAGTGCTTTTCCGGCTCGATGCCGCGCTGCATGAAGAAGTGCAGCGGAATCAGGTAGCCAGAGGTCGAGCCCTTGTCGCCGAAGGCAAAAGTGCGTCCTCGGCCCCGGGGGCCCAGCAGGTCGTCCACGCTTTGCAGGCCCGAATCGGGGTGCGTGATCATGATGGCGAAGTATTCGGGCTTGCCCTGGTAGAGGATGGTGGACACGACCTGGGCATCGGAAAAATGGTTGGCCAGGACATACCCCCATGGCCCCATCAGCGCGATATCGGTTTCGCCATTGGCCAGGCTCTTGGCCAAGCCTTCCCAGCTGTCCACCGTGCGCAGCTCCACGGGACGCCCCAGGCGAGAGGACAGGTGTTGAGCCAGTGGGCGGTACGTGGCGTCGTTCTTCTCGCGATCGGGCTGGAACATCCCCACCCCGAACTTGAGGGGTGCGCCCTGCGCCAGGGCCGCGGTTGAGCCCAGCGAGGCGGTCAGTCCGGTGAGGGCCGCAGCGATGGCCAGCCAGCGGCGAGTGTGGTTCATGATGAGACTCCTGATGAAGGGACAGTGAACTGGCGCACGAACTGTCGGTCGATGTGGTCTTTCCAGCGCCAGGCCCAGCGGCCGGCGAGGCTCCAGCGCCCACGCGAGGCGATGGCGGACCCATCGGCGGTGGACAGCAGCGACAGATAATGGCGTTGGGGTTGATAGGCCGACAGTGGCTCTCCCGAGAGCACCGCGCGCAGGTTGCGGGTGAGCACCGGCCCCATGCGGACCGCGTAGACGCCCGCCTTGGGCAAGGGCGTTGCCCACTGGGCGCAGTCGCCCACGGCAAACACATGAGGATGCGACACCGAGCGCAAGTGGCGATCCACCACGACGAAACCGTCGGCGCTGGTGGCCAGCGCGCCTCGCCCCTGCACCGTGCGCTGCCACGCATGGGCCTGGGCGCCCGTGGCCCAGAGGACGAGGTCGCTCTCGCGCCCGATGTCGTCCGTCCACGCCGTCCCCAGGCGGACATCCACCCCGGCATTCGCAAGCGCCCGCAGGGCATGGCGCCTGGCGCCGTCGGGATAGCCTGGCAACAGCGTGTCGCCGCGCGTCACCAGGGCGGCATCCACGGGCCGTGAGGGCTGGAGTGACCGAAGGCGCTGACACACTGCCAGCACCGACTCGAAACCGGCCGCCCCACCGCCCACGGCCGTCACGCGGTAGGGGCGCTCGGATGGGGTGCGGCGCCAGCCCTCAAGCAGCGCGTCGTGGTCGGTTCGCAAGCGATCCAGGGGCCTCATGGACAACACCGTGGTGGGCGCGGACACCACGGGCGGCACGAGCGTGGAGCCGGTGTTGAGGGACAGCCAGTCCCAGGTCAGCGAGTCGCCGTTGTCGAGCTGGATGCGGCGCCCGTCGGGGTCCAGCCGGATGATCGATCCGGCCACCCAGCGTGCCCCGGCGCGCGCACAAAGCGCCGCGAAATCAATGACGATGTCTTCGTAGCGGTACAGACCGGCCAGCCAGCCCGGCACCATGCCCGAGTACGGCGCCCAGGCGTGGGGCGACACGACCACGAGTTCCACCCCCGCCAGCGGCTGCTGGGCCCAGGACCGCAACACCTGCGCATGGGCGTGGCCCGCGCCCACCAGGACCATGCGTGCCGTCATCGCCAGCCCTCCGGCAGATGCACCAGGTCGGCAGGCTCGTCGAGGTCGGCCACCGGGTCCAGCTCGGTCCACGACAGTCCGATCGCCCGGGCACGGTCACGGGTGTCCTGCATGACACGGGGGGTGCTCCAGGTCATCTGGTCGAACAGCGCCGGGGCGGGCCGCCTGAGCCCCACCAGGGCATAACCGCCATCCAGCGCGGGCACGAACACCGCCTCGTGCCGGTCCAGCGCCAGGCAGGCCGCCTCCAGTCGCCGGGTGTCGAGCGACGGCGCATCGGTGCCGATCAGGAGGGCTCGTTCGTGAACGGTGAGCACGCGGCTCAGCGCTCGGTGCATGCGCTCGCCCAGGTCGCCGTCGCCCTGCAGGGTGATCTGCACTTGACCGGCGGCCGTCTGCCGGACGTGGTCGAAGGCCGGGTGAAGCAGGGTGGGCGTCACGCACAGCTCGCGGTGCGTTGCTGGCAAGGCCAGCACCTGTTGCAGGGTGTGGTGCAGCAACCGCTCCGCCAGTTGGGCTGCACCGTCGGCGCCCAGCGCCGGGATGAGTCGCGTCTTGGCCAGACCGGCCACCGGCGCCTTGGCAAAGACGATCACGGCGGTGCTCATCGGTACTGCCTTTCGAGTTCTTCAGCGGACTCCCCGCGCCAGTAGCGCCAGCGCAGCCGCCACATGAGCAAGATGGTGGACCAGGCGCCCCGCGTATCCCACCGACGGCCCGAGGTGGTCACTTTCGCCCGCAGACAGACGGGCCGCGACAATTGGCAGAGGCGACGAGACAGCTCGATGTCCTCCATCAGTGGCTGATCAGGAAAGCCCCCCAGGCGCTGGAAGACTGCGCGATGGACGAACAGGGCCTGGTCTCCCGTGGCGATACCGGTCCAGCGCGAACGGACATTCATGAGGGCCGCCACCAAGGGCAGCAGGGCAGATTGGCCCTGGATGGTGACATCGAATCGCCCCCAGACGGCCCCTCGCGCGATGGCCTGGGTCACGAGCCTGTCCCCGTCGGGCGGGAGGTGGGTGTCGGCATGCAGAAACAGCAACACGTCGCCGCGGGCCATGGCGGCGCCGGTGTTCATCTGGCGCGCCCGGCCTCGCGGTGACACGCAGACGGTGGTGGCGTATCGCCTGGCCTTGTCAAGGGTGTCGTCGTCGCTGCCCCCGTCCACCACAACCACTTCGACGCCACGCCGCTGCAGCGGGGCCAGCGCCTCCAGCGTGGCGTCCAAGTGGCCCGCTTCGTTCAGCACCGGCATGACGATCGACAAGGCGGGGGCGTTCAATGCGCACGCTCCCAGGCATGGAAACGCTCCAGCCAGGCCAGCACGCCCTGAGGGGCATGGGCGCGCTTCCATTCGCCCGCGGCGTACTTGTTGGCTTCTGACAGCGTGGGGTAGGTGTGGATGGTGCCCAGGATCTTGTTCAGTCCCAGCCCGTGCTTCATGGCCAGCACGTACTCGGCCAGCAGGTCGCCCGCGTGTTCGCCGACGATCGTCACCCCGAGAATCCTGTCCTTGCCGGGCACGGTCAGCACCTTGACAAAGCCGTGGGCGGTGCCGTCGGCAATGGCACGGTCCAGGTCGTCGATGCCATACCGGGTCACCTCGAAGGCGATGCCTTTTTCTCGGGCTTCGGTTTCTGACAGGCCCACGCGCGCCACCTCGGGGTCGGTGAAGGTGGCCCAGGGGATCACGGAATAGTCCGCCTTGAACTGTTTGAAGCGGCCGAACAGCGCGTTCACCGCCGCATACCAGGCCTGGTGGGCGGCCGTGTGGGTGAACTGGAAGGGGCCCGCCACGTCGCCCACGGCGTAGATGTTGGGGTAGAGCGTCTGCAGGTAGGCGTTGGTCTCGATGGTCTTGCGCGGCGTCAGCGGAATGCCCAGCTCTTCCAGCCCGTAACCGGTGACGCGCGGGCTGCGGCCCACCGCGCACAGCAGTTCGTCGAACGGCACAGCGCGCTCTTCGCCCTGGTGCCGAACCATCAGCTGCTTCTGGCCATCGGTCACTTCCACGCGCACCGCCTGGTGGCTGGTCAGGACGCGGACGCCGTCGGCCTGCAGCGAGGCGGCCACGAGGTCGCTGACTTCCGGGTCCTCGCGCCCCATGAGGCGAGGGGCCATCTCCACCTGGGTGACCTCGCTGCCCAGGCGAGCGAAGCTTTGCGCCAGTTCGCAGCCGATGGGGCCGCCGCCCAGCACCACCAGCCGACGCGGCAGCGTGGTCAGGCCCCAGACGGTGTCACTCGTCAGAAACCCCGCTTCCTTCAGGCCGGGAATGGGCGGGATGAACGGGCTGGCGCCGGCCGCGATCACGATGTGACGGGTGGTCAGCACCTGGGTGCCGCCATCGGCCAGGGTCACCTCCACCGTCCACGGGCTGGTGATGCGGGCATGTCCCTGCATCACCTCGACGCCGAGGCCCGTGTAGCGCTCAACCGAGTCGTGCGGCTCGATGGCGCGAATCACCCGGTGAATGCGCTGCATGACGACCGCAAAATCCACCGTGCCCTGCGCACCGCGCAATCCGAACGCCTCGGCGCTGCGCCCTTGCTTCACCACTTTGGCCGATCGAATCAGGGCCTTGCTGGGCACACAGCCGTAGTTCAGGCAGTCACCGCCCATCTTGTGCCCTTCGATCAGGGTCACCTTGGCCTTGACGGCCGCGGCAATGTAGGCCGTCACCAGACCGCCTGCGCCGGCACCGATCACCACCAGATTGCGATCGAACCGGCGCGGGCGCGGCCATCGGGCGTAGAGCTTGCGCTTCTGCCACCACGAAACGCCCCATTTGGCGATCAGGGGGAACAGGCCCAGCAACGCCAGGCTGCCCAGCAGTGCTGGCGACAGGATGTCGGCGGTCGATTCGATGGCCGCCAGCTGGGTTCCCGCATTCACATACACCACGGTGCCGGGCAGCATCCCGATCTGGCTGACCAGATAGAACGGCTTGGCTCCGATTTGGGTCAAACCCATCAACAGGTTGATGAGCCAGAACGGAAACACCGGCACCAGGCGCAAGGTGAGCAGATAAAACACCCCATCCTTGGCCAGCCCTTCGTTGATCGGCGCCAGAAAATGTCCAAGGCGCGCCTGCACCGCGTCGCGCAGCAAGGTTCGCGCGACCCCGAATGCCAGCAAGGCCCCCAGACTGGACGCGAAGGACACCACCACCAGGCCGGTCCCGAGCCCGAACAGGGCCCCTGCTGCAAGCGTGAGGATGGAGGCCCCGGGAAACGAGGACGCCGTCGCCAGGACGTACACCCCAAAAAACACCGCGAGCGTCAGCCACGGGTCCGCGTCATAAAAACCCTGTAAGGTATCGCGGCTGTCCTTGAGCTGGTCCAGAGTGAGCCAGCGGCCCAGGTCCAGCACCTGGTAAGCCATCACGATCGCGAACAGGGCCAGTACGGCCAACCCCCAGCGCAGGGTCCGAGACGACATCATGCGGACTCCTCCAGCGCGCCGCCGCAACTGCTGCCTTGTCCGGCCGTGCACCCGTAGCAATGGTCGGCCACGCGGATGGGCTGGTCAATGCCATCGTGGACCAGCAGGTCTCGCAGGTGCGGACGGGTCTTGCCCGGCAGGCTGGCCGGCAATCCGAGCATCTGGTTGAAGTCACAGTCGTACAGGTAGCCCTGCCAATCCACACTGACCATGGAGCGGCACATCACCGTGTCGAGGTTGTCGGCGCGGTAAGCGCCTTTGAGCAGGCGCATGTAGTCTTCGAAGGTGCCCTTGCTCAGCAAGGTGCTGCCAAACCGCTGCACCGGCATGTTGGTCAGGGCGAAGAGGTGGTTGAAGCGGATGCCGAAATGGGCCATCAGCTCGCGCCTGTAATCCGCCTCCAGCGGGCCCTGCGGGGGCGGCAACACCGGCCCCTGTGGGTTGTAGACGAGGTTGAGCACCAGGCCAGACCCTTCCTGTCCGTAACCCAGCGCGTTGAGCGCCTGCAACCCCGCGATGCTCCGGTCGAACACCCCATCGCCGCGCTGCCGGTCCACGTTGGCCGGGGAATAGCAGGGCAGGGAGGCGGTGACTTCGACCCCTTGCTCTGCCAGAAAGGCCGCCAGATCGGCCTGGCCCGGCTCAGACAGGATGGTCAGATTGCATCGATCAATGACACGTACACCCCATGCCCGGGCCTGACGCACCAGGGAACGGAAGTGTTCGTTCAGTTCCGGTGCCCCCCCAGTCAGGTCCAGCGTACCCGGCTGACGTGCTCGCAAGACCTCCACGATCAGCTGCACGGTGTCCGCGTCCATCATCTCGGTGCGGTTGGGCCCCGCATTGACATGGCAGTGAACACAGGTCTGGTTGCATTGGTAGCCCAGGTTGACTTGCAAGGTCTCCAGCGCGCGGCGCCCGATCGGAGGGAAGTCGGTCTGGACAAGCAGGGGGAGGGTCGGTCTCATCGATGAAAGGGGGTCATAAGGGGTTAATGAGCTTTTCGCACGCCGTCGGCCAATCGTTACACAGGTACGGCTTTTCGGGGTGACTTTTTCATGGCTGGATCGGAGGGAACTGGCATGCCTGTTCAGCGGCCACAAAATGAAAATCTGCAAAACCGGCATGAGCGGACTGACGGGTGTTGTCACTGTCGGCCGTGACGGCCAGTTGCACCGCACGCGCTTGTGCGGAAAAGTGCCGGGTCACGTCCTTCAGGATGTCGCGACGTTCCTCCACCCAGCGGCCTGCGTCCTGATTGCCGCGCCGCTGAACGACCATCATGGCCCGGTCGGTATAGACGTTGGGTTGCTGGGTGTCCACGGGGTGTTGGTTGTCCCAGACGTAGTTGAGCGCGGCATCAGGCAGCTCAGATCCCCAGATGGAACGGGCCAATCTCAGTTTGGTTCGCAATCCGAAGCTCATGGCCGATTCGGGCAGTTGAAAGCTCACGTACACCCGCGCGGCGTAGTCATCACCCTGCCGCTGATTCATGTTGGCCTGGGCAATGACGGCATCCACCCGCCAGCGCCAGCACAACACGGGTGTGGCTTGCAGGTTGATGTTCAATGGGCGAGCCATGAGTGACATGCTGGCGGCCGAGTGCACTTCGAGCGCGTGCACGCCGTCCCACAGCCGGCGTTCAAACCGGTTGGGTGTGATGTCTTGATTCAATCGAATTTCTTGCCATGCGGAAGGATGGCTGTGGAACTGTCCAACCCACTCCGTCGTGGCCTGTGCCAGGCCGGGCAGTGCCCATAGGCAGGTCCATAGGATCCAGTCCGCTCTCAGGCGCCGGGTCCGTGCTCGATCAGGGGGTGTCCATGCAGAGTTCTGGGTTTTCATGCCTGTTACTTCGCTGAAATGCCCGAACCGGTTACAGGCGAGCGAAGAAATTTTGGCTGGGGCTGGCTATCGAATCGTCTTTCATCCACACCTGAGACACACGACCTTGCATTCGGGTTTTCAGTTTCCCAGCCATTCACCCATCGGGGGCAATCCCTGGCGGACGCGCGCCTTGTTACAGCCGTAACTGCCTTCTTGCAGTTCGGCGCATGGGCGTGGCCGTTGTTCGTAAATGCGGCAGATGGCCTTTTCACCGAGCTGGCCTTCCAGTGCCACACAGCGGATCGGAACCGCCCCAGTGCCTTTCATCCGACAGGTGGATCCGTTGACGACTTCCGTCAAGGCTTCGGGGACGGTTCCCCCCAGGCTATCGATCTCGTAAACAGAGAACTCAACCCGATAGCTGTGACAGCAGGCTCCGCAACGGACGCATTCAGACATGATTCCAGAGGTTCATTCCAGGTGCAGAGGCACGAGCCCATGCCGTCGCCGAGCCTGGGCGCAGGCCTCACTGCCTTCCTCAAATTCACGGCACGGGCTGGGCCGCCACTCGTAGATGCCGCAGGCCACTTTCAGGCCCACCTGGCCGCTCAGCGCTGCGCAGCGAGGGTTTCGGTGATCGGTGCCGCGCAAACGACTGATCCCATCAGTCACGGGAACCCACAAGCCATCCGGGACATGGCCACCTTCGGATTGAGTTTCCAGCACCGAAAAGTCGACCCGGAAAGCCGCACAGCAGGCACCACAGCTCTGGCAGGCACTCATCGCAGAGGCGTCAGGGGACACATTCAGAGCCGACCCAGCAGCAGGTATTCCATCAGGGCCTTCTGCACGTGCATGCGGTTCTCGGCCTCGTCCCACACCACGCTCTGCGGGCCATCGATCACGTCAGCGGTCACTTCTTCGCCCCGGTGGGCGGGCAGGCAATGCATGAACAGGGCATCGGGGCTGGCCACCGCCATCATGTCGGCCGTGACGCACCAGGCCGCGAAGGCCTTCATGCGCGCCTCGTTCTCGGCTTCGTAGCCCATGCTGGTCCAGACGTCGGTCGTGACGAGGTCGGCGCCACGGCAAGCCTCCATCGGGTCCTTGAACACCTGCCAGCATTGGCTGCAGCTGACGCCTGCCACGGCCGGGTTCACCTCGTAGCCGCCCGGTGTGCTCACATGCACCTTGAAACCCAGAATGTCGGCTGCCTGCAGCCAGGTGTTGGCCATGTTGTTGCCATCACCCACCCAGGCCACCGTGATGCCCTTGAGCGCGTTCACGTCCAGGGTGCCGTCCGCGCGCTGGCCCCGATGTTCCAGCCAGGTGAACAGGTCAGCCAGGATCTGGCAGGGATGGAATTCGTTGGTCAGGCCGTTGATGACCGGTACGCGCGAATGGGCCGCGAATCGCTCGATCTTTTCCTGCCCGTAGGTGCGGATCATGACGATGTCGGTCATGCGGCTGATGACTCGTGCGCTGTCCTCGATCGGCTCGGAGCGGCCCAGCTGGCTGTCGCCGGTGGTGAGGTGAACCACATTGCCGCCCAACTGGTACATGCCGGCCTCGAAGCTCACACGCGTGCGGGTGCTGGCTTTCTCGAAGATCATCGCCAGCGTCCGGTCGGTCAGGGTGTGGTGCTTCTGGTAGGTTTTGAATTGCCGCTTGATGTAAGCCGCCCGCGTGAGCAGATAGCCGTACTCGTCGGCCGACAGATCCTTGAACTGGAGGAAGTGCCGCACAGGCACCGGGGGTGTGATGGACTGGGTCATGCGATGGGATCAGGCGGATTCGGCCAGAAAGGCTTTGATCTGGGGGACCAGGATGGCGACGATTTCATCGGCTTCGGCACCCGACAGGATGAGTGGAGGGACCATGCGGATGACGCTGTCGGCGGTGACACTCAGGAGCAGGCCCGCATCGGCACAGCGCTGCACCAGCACGCCGCACGGGCGGTCGAGTTCGATGCCGATCATCAGGCCCTTGCCGCGAACGGCTTTCACACCGGGCATGTGCATCAGTTGCCCGGTGAGGGCGGACAGCAGGTGCTGACCGATTCGCGCGGCATTCTCAAGCACGCCGTCTTCTTCCATGATGCGGATGGTTTCCAGGCCGGCGCGGATGGACAGCGGGTTGCCGCCAAACGTGGTGCCATGGTTGCCCGGCTGGAAGATCTGGGCGGCTTTCGGGCCTGCCACCACAGCGCCGATGGGCACACCCGAGCCCAGGCCCTTGGCCAGTGGCATCACGTCGGGCGCGATGCCAGCCCACTGGTGGGCAAACCACTTGCCGGTTCGCCCCATCCCGCACTGCACCTCGTCGATCATCAGCAGCCAGTCGTTGACATCGCACAGGGCACGCACTTGCTGCATGTAATCGGTGCTCATGGGGTTGACGCCGCCTTCGCCCTGAATGGCTTCGAAGAACACCGCCACCACGTTCGGGTTGCCAGCGGTTGCGCGGCGGATCGCCTCGATGTCGTTGATGGGCACGCGGATGAAGCCTTCAACCAGCGGACCGAAGCCGACCTGCACCTTGGGGTTGCCGGTGGCGCTCAGGGTGGCAATGGAGCGGCCATGGAAAGCCTTTTCGTACACCACGATCTCGGGCCGTTCGATGCCCTTGTCGTGCCCGAACTTGCGCGCCAGCTTGAGGGCTGCCTCATTCGCCTCGAGCCCGGTGGAACAGAAAAACACATTGCTCATGCCCGAGCGTTCGACCAGCATCCGGGCCAGTTCCTCGGTGGCAGGGTTGTAGTAGTAGTTGCTGGTGTGAATGAGCTTGCCGATCTGGTCTTGCAGGGCTCGGACCAGCTTGGGGTGGGCATGACCCAGGGTATTGACGGCAATGCCGGCCAGTGCGTCCAGGTAACGCTTGCCGTGGATGTCCCACACCCTGGCCCCTTTTCCGTGTGACAGGGCGATGGGCACCCGGCCGTAGGTGGACATCACGTGCGGTTCGGCGGGGGCGGCAGATGACATGTGGGCTTCCTGTGAAGTGGCAATGAAGCGTTGCAGACCAAAAAATGCGGCCCAACGCGAGGCGGGCCGTGGACCAGACATTTTAGGCCCACTCTTTGCTTGAACCATGACACCCTGATCATCCTGGCATCTGGAACCACTCGGGTTTTCCCTTGTCTGAAGTCTTATATAAGATAGAATAGTCCAATGGTCTCTCCCAGCGCCAAAGAAGTCTTCATTCAGGGCATCACCCAAAGCGGCAAGACCTTTCGCCCGAGCGACTGGGCGGAGCGGCTGGCTGGGGTGATGAGCCAGTTCCATCCTGCCGGCAAGGTGCCGGGTGCCCACCTGAGCTACTCACCCTGGTGCATCCCGAAGGTGATCAATGGGGTGAAGTGCGTGGTCGTGAACCAGGCCTTGCGCGATTACGACGTCATGGCATGGGACTTCGTGCTCAGTTTTGCCCGCGACAACGACCTCCAGATTGTCGAGGCCTGCCTGCTGCCCGACGCGCCACCCGGTCGCCAGGCATGAAAAAGCCGCCTCGAAGGCGGCTTTTTGTTTGTGCGGATTTGCTGGCAGCGCACCCGGTTCAAACGGCGGGCCCGATCAGAGCCCGTGCTTGCAGTCTGTCAGGCTGCGGCGGCCAGGGACTTGACCTTGGCGGAGAGGCGGCTCTTGTCGCGAGCGGCCTTGTTCTTGTGGAAGATGCCCTTGTCGGCAATGGTGTCGACCACGGCCTGCATCTTGGCAAACAGTTCGGTGGCCTTGACCTTGTCGCCAGCGACCACGGCTTTTTCCACGTTCTTCACAGCGGTGCGGTACTTGGAACGCAGCGAGGAGTTGGCGGCGTTGAGTTGGACGTCCTGGCGGGCGCGCTTGCGGCCAGACGCCAGACGGGGGTTCTTTTTCTTGGGCTTGGTTGCCATGATGAATTCCTTTGATGTTTGTGGATGTTGCCAGCAAAACCCAGCATTATAGACCTGCGGCATTCCTTCCGGGCAAGCGCCTGCGCGCGCCGTGTTTGACATGGGTCAAAGCGTCCAGTTGCTCACTCCGTTACCATCTCGGCCAACTTGCCTATTCTCAATCTGCCTGCGGCATGCCGCGGCTTCCAAACACACGATGCACACCACTGAAGCGCAATCAACGGGTTCTGATGCCTCTATCCCGGCCGGGCAGCCCCTGCCTCACCGCAAGGTCATCCGTGGCTGGCTGACGCCGCTGGCCGAACGCCAGACGGCCATCGCCATCGTCCTGCTCCTGATGGACTGGATCGTTTTTGCGGCCCTGATGGCAGGCACCATCCTGTTTCAGGCCTGGTGGGCCAAGCTGCTGTGCGGTCTGATGGCCGGATTCATGATTGGCCGTCTGTTCATCATCGGCCACGACGCCTGCCATCAGAGCTACACCCCTCACCGGGGTTTGAACCGGGTGCTGGGGCGAATTGCCATGGTGCCGTCGCTCACGCCTTACAGCCTGTGGGAAGTGGGGCACAACGTGGTGCACCACGGTTACACCAACCTCAAGGGGGTGGATTTCGTCTGGGCCCCGCTCACCCAGGCGGAGTTCGAGGCCCTGTCGCCCGGGCGTCGAGCGCTGGAGCGGATCTACCGCAGTGGCTGGGGGCCGGCGCTGTATTACCTGATCGAGATGTGGTGGTTGCGCATGTTCTTTCCGCGCAAGACCTACATGGGCACGAACCGGCCCGAATTCACCTGGGACGGGGTGTTTGTGCTGGTGTCGGCCGCGCTGTGGGTGGCCGGTCTGGTCTGGGCGGCTCTGGTCACCGACCAGTCGGCGTGGATGCTGGTGGGCATGGGCTTTGTGGTGCCCTTCCTGTTCTGGAACGCCATGATCGGTTTTGTGGTGTACGTGCACCACACCCACACCAGCGTGCAGTGGCACGACGACAAACAAGCCTGGGCCAAGGCCGCGCCTTTCGTGTCCACCACGGTGCACCTGCAGTTTCCCTGGAAAGTGGGCGGACTGATGCACCACATCATGGAACACACGGCCCACCACGTCGACATGAGCGTGCCGCTGTACAAGCTCAAGGACGCACAGAAGAAGCTGGAAGACATGCTGCCCGGGCGCATCATCATCCAGCGCTTCAGCTGGCGCTGGTATTTCGAGACCGCGCGCAAGTGCAAGCTCTATGACTTCACGCGTCGCTGCTGGACCGACTTCCAGGGCCGGCCCACCAGCGCGCAGGCGCCTTCCTACGCCTGAGGGTGTGGGCACGAAAATGGGCATGAAAACAACGCCGGACGTACCGTTGAGCGCACAGCCGACCCGATTGTCACACCCGGAAAACCCCATGGTGCGACAATAAGGGTCTAGATGAATCCCGCTTTTAACGAACTCTCCCTGGCCGAACCCCTGGCCCGTGCCATTGCCGAAATGGGGTTTACCGCCATGACGCCCATCCAGGCGCAGGCCATACCGGTGGTGCTTCAGGGCCGTGACGTCATGGGCGCTGCCCAGACCGGTACCGGCAAGACGGCCGCTTTCTCGCTGCCCCTGCTGCAGCGCATGCTCAAGCACGAAAACGCCTCGACCTCGCCCGCCAGGCACCCGGTGCGCGCCCTGGTGCTCCTGCCCACTCGCGAACTGGCCGACCAGGTGGCCCAGCAGATTGCCTTGTACGCCAAATACACCCAGTTGCGCAGCGCGGTGGTGTTTGGTGGCATGGACATGAAGCCACAGACCGCCGAACTCAAGAAGGGTGTGGAAGTGCTCGTGGCCACCCCCGGCCGCCTGCTGGACCACATCGAGGCCAAGAACTGCGTGCTCAATCAGGTCGAGTATGTCGTGCTGGACGAGGCCGACCGGATGCTGGATATCGGATTCCTGCCCGATCTCCAGCGCATCCTGAGCTATCTGCCGAAACAGCGCACCACGTTGCTGTTCAGTGCCACGTTCTCGCCCGAGATCAAGCGGCTGGCCAGCAGTTACCTGCAGGACCCGATCACCATCGAGGTGGCGCGCTCCAATGCCACGGCGTCCACCATCGAGCAGCGTTTCTACCGGGTGGAAGAAGACGACAAGCGTCAGGCGCTCAAGCAGTTGTTGCGCGAAAAAGGCGTGAAGCAGGCGTTCGTGTTTCTGAACAGCAAGCTGGGTTGTGCCCGCATGGCCCGTGCCCTGGAGCGCGACGGCCTGAACGCCACGGCCCTGCACGGCGACAAAAGCCAGGACGAACGGCTCAAGGCGCTGGACGCTTTCAAAAAGGGCGAGGTTGATCTGCTGATCTGCACCGATGTGGCGGCCCGAGGCCTTGACATCAAGGACGTGCCGGCGGTGTTCAACCTGGACATCCCGTTCAACGCCGAAGACTACGTGCACCGGATTGGTCGCACCGGCCGGGCAGGTGCGTCGGGGCTGGCCATTTCCTTTGTGAGCGGCAAAGACGCCCGCAACCTGGCCGATATCGAGAAGCTCATCGGCAAGAAGGCCGAGGTGGAGCCGATCGAACTGGACAGCGATCGTCAGCGATTCGGCGGGTCCTCTGGCCGCATGAACGACGGACAACGTCTCTGGCACGACGAAAAAGCTGTCCGTGAAGTGCGCCGCGAGCGAGTGCCTCGTGCCCCGCGTGCATCGGCCGATCCGTTTTTTGATCAGCCCTATGCACCCTCCCTGTCACCGGAAGCCCGGCCGAATTGGGAATCCCAACCCAAGGTGAGCGTGGCCAAAGGGCTGTCGGCTCACATCAAACCCCGCCGGAAAGTGGCAGCCCTGTTCAAGGCGCCTGCCCCCGATGCGGCCGAACAGACCGACGACTCAACCGTCTGATGGGTTCACCTGCCTGGCTTCAGAGCCTCAGGGCAGGAAACCTGAATGATGGCCGAGACGGCGCCGTCGGGCGACAGTTGGGCGGCGCTGAGGCAACCACCCCAGATGCACCCGGTATCCAGCGCGAGCAGGTCGGGGCGTTGCATCAGACCCAGGGTGGACCAGTGCCCGAAGGCCACCGGACTGCCTGCGGTCAGGCGCCCAGGCACGTCAAACCAGGGCATGTAGCCTGCGGGGGCGGCAGCGGCGCTGTCCTTGGTCCCAAATTCCATGATGCCCTGCGCGTTGCAGAATCGCAGACGCGTCAGGGCATTCACGATCACACGCCAGCGATCGGCTTCAGGCCAGTCGTCCCGCCAGTGGTCGGGCTGGTTGCCGTACATCCGTTGCAGCCAGTCGGTCCCTTCGCCGCGCCGCAGCATGTGGCCCACCTCTTCAGCAAGTGTGAGGGTCTGTGCAACCGTCCACTGTGGCAACACCCCGGCATGGACCAGCAGCCAGCCATGCCGCATCAGCGCCAGCGGCCGGTGCTTCACCCATTCCAGCAAGGCGTCGCGGTCCGGTGCCTGCAGGATGTCGTCCAGCGTGTCGCTGCGGTGTGCCTTGCGCACCCCGTGCGCCACGGCGAGCAGGTGGAGGTCGTGGTTGCCGAGGAGGCATTCGGCCGCGTTGCCCAGCGCGATCAGTCGCCGGAGCACGGCCAGCGAGGCGGGGCCCCGGTTGACGAGGTCGCCGAGCACCACCAGCGTGTCGCGGCTGGGCGAGAAATCGATGGTGTCGAGCAAACGCTGCAGAGGTTCATCGCAGCCTTGGAGATCGCCAATCAGATACAGTGACATGCACCGATTATGGATATTCTGCTGATCCTCTTTCTGACAATGCTGAGTGGTGTGTTTTCGATGACGGAAATCGCGGTGGTCTCGAGCCGGCGCGTCCGCATCGATGCCCTGGCCCAGGCTGGCGACAAAGGCGCGCTGGCGGTGGTGAAGCTGCGGCAGAACCCCACCCAGTTCTTTTCCACGATCCAGATGGGCAACACCACGATTGCCCTGATGAACGGGATTGTGGGGGATGCCCCTGCGGATGACACCATGGCATGAAGCGAAGCGTCACAGGGTCTCCAGCCGCTCGAGCGTGCAGCGGGCCTGTTCGCGCCATTCGGCCACGGCGGCAGGCGTCATTTTTTCCAGGTTCCGGTAGACCATGCCCAGGCGCGGATTCCGACCAAGCAGCGGCTGGTGGCGCGAGAAAAAGTCCCAGTACAGTGCATTGAACGGGCAGGCGGTTTCGCCCGTGCGGGCCTTGGCATCATACAGACAGGCCTTGCAGTGGTCGCCCATGCGATGCAGATAAGCGGCACTGCTGACATACGGTTTCGTGGCCAGCAGGCCACCATCGGCAAACTGGCTCATGCCCAGCGTGTTGGGCGCTTCCACCCACTCGAACGCATCGATGTAGATGCCCAGATACCAGCGGTGGACTTCAGCAGGGTCCAGCCCGGCCAGCAACGCAAAGTTACCCACCACCATCAGCCGCTGGATGTGGTGGGCGTAAGCGTGCTGGAGTGATTGCCCAATCGCCTGTGCCAGGCAGGCCATGCGGGTCTGGCCAGTCCAGAACCAGGCAGGCAGGGGGCGCTGGTGGTTGAGGGCGTTCTGTTCGGTGTAGCCCGGCATCCGGGCCCAGTAGACCCCCCGCACGTATTCGCGCCAGCCCAGAATCTGCCGGATGAAACCTTCCGCCGCCGGCAACGGGACGTGGCCGTCGTGCCACGCCGATTCGGCCCGCTGCACCACTTCCAGCGGATGCAGCATCTTGGTGTTGAGTGCGAATGACAGCAGCGAATGGAACAGCCGCCAGTGGCCCTGACTCAGGGCGTCCTGGTAGTCGCCGAAATGGGGCAGCCCGTGGTCGATGAAGTGATCGAGCTGTTCGAGCGCTTCTTCCCGATTGAGTGGCCAGCGGAACTGGGCGGCCTGGGGTTCACCCATGGTGTCCACCCCGGCTGCCTGAATGGCGAGCCAGAGGGTCGAGTGGTCATGCTGCGGGCGCCGGTCGGCTGGTTCACCGGGTTGACCGCGCCAGGGTTTGCGGTTGTCCGCGTCGTAGTTCCACTGGCCGCCCACGGGTTGGCCATCGGGTTCGAGCAGAACGCGGTAGCGTTTGCGCAGGGTCCGGTAGAAATGCTCCATCAGCCATTGCTTGCGGCCTTTGAAGAGCCGCGCGGCGTCGTCACGGTCGGTCAGGAAGTGCTCGGTGTCGACCCTCTGGCAAGGGATGGTTTGCTGCTGGCACCACCGGGCCAGCTGGTCGTCCAGCCGCCATTCGTCGGGTGCCTGGTATTCGAAGGCGGCAGCGTTGTAAGCCGCAACCAGAGCCTCCAGATTGGCGGTCAGGCTTTGGTGGTTGGAGGGATCGTCGATGGCCAGATACCTCACACGATGGCCTTGTGCCTGGAGTTGCCGGGCAAAGTCGCGCATGGCTGCAAAAATCCCGATCACCTTCTGGGCATGGTGGCGCACGTAATCGGTTTCCTGGCGCATTTCCATCAGCACATGCACCACATCGGCCCGCACCTCACGAAACCAGGTGTGCTGGGGATTGAGTTGGTCGCCCAGGATCAGGCGCAGCGTGACGGGTGTTGGGGTGGTGGTCATGGGTGAAGCCAGCGCTGGCGGTAGTGACCCTCGGGATCGTGATCACGGGCCTGTTTGTCGGGATTGAATCGGCGGCCGCCACGCGGATCGGTGCCACGCCCGCTGATGTACAGCCAGTTGCCCTGGTTGCTGTACACGTCGTAATCGATCAGTCGGGATTCGAACCAGGCCGCACCGGCTCGCCAGTCGCCACCCAGGTCGTGAATGAGGTAGCTGGCGACGACCTGCCTCATGCGGTTGGACAAAAACCCGGTGGCGGCCAGTTCGCGCATGCCGGCGTCGATCAGGTCATGGCCGGTTTGCCCCTCGCACCAGCGGTGGAAAGCCTCGCGAGCATGCTTGATCGCCGGTGCCTGGGCCAGCAAACCCCTCTGTCGGTAGAGCTGTCGGCCGAATCGGTGGTGGAGCCATCGGAAATGGTCACGCCACAGCAGTTCAAACCACAGCCAGTAGGTGCTGTCGCTGGCGCCATGCTCGTCCTCGAATGCGCGAACGGCGGCCATGGCTTGGCGGGCCGACAGCGCACCCGTGGCCAGCCAGGGTGACCATTTGCTGGAGGCGTCCGTATCGGACAGGGCGTTGCGTGTGGCCTTGTAGGTGTGGGGTAGCCGACGCTGACAGTACGTGTGCAAGTGGCGCAGCGCGGCACGCTCGCCGCCATGAAACGCGGGCTCGTGCCAGGGGAATGACGATCTTGGGTCTGCGGGTGGATGGGTGGGTGCAGGCGTATGGAGAGGAGCGGCAGGCCAGGCCTCCAGCAGGAATGGGGGGTGCCATGGCGGTGGCATCGCCGAGAGGGTGTTTGCAACGGGTGCTTCCCGCACACCGGCCTGCTCGATCGCCTGGCGAAAGCTGGTGAACACATCGGGCACCTGATCCGGCGGAAAAGGCAGTTCGGCGGGATCGATCAAGGAAGACTGCCAGTGGCGGTGCAGCGCCGTCCCAGCCTGGTGCAGTTGCTGGTCCTGGTCCTGCTCTTCCGGGGCATCAATGGCCTCAGACCACACGCCCTGGGCACGGGTGGCCCGAACCAGTTCGGTGAGCGTGGCAGCCGGATCGCCCTCGAGTTCGATCAGGTGACTGCCCAGCGCAGTGAGCTGTTCAGACAGACCATCCAGCGCCATGCGCCACCAGGCTTGCCGGTGTCTGCTGGTTCGTTCAAACCCCCAACTCGTCGGTGAATGCCAGGCAGGGTCATGCACGAAAACCGGCTGCAGCGAAACACGCTGCCGTTCTGCCACGGCGACGGCGCGTTGCAACGACGGGTTGTCGTGCAGCCGCAGATCGTTGCGGAACCAGTAGATGATGCTCATGCCTGATGCCCTGGCGGACGGGGCAGTCCCTCACGCCGGCAGCGTTCGGAGCAATATCTGACCTGTTCCCAGTCGCGCGCCCATTTGCGTCGCCAGGTGAAGGGCAGACCACACACCAGGCAGTTTTTGTGAGGCAGTTCCGATTTCTTGCGCATTTTCATGGGTCAAAAATCCAGAGAAAGTTGCCGGGCGGGCGGGATGCTGCGCTGGCGTCTGGGGGCCGGGCGCTCCTCGCCCTGGGCATTCCGGCTGGCACCGGGCATGCCACGTCGCGAGCCGTGCCGCTCCACGATGGGTGCACTGGCCGCGCGCACGTCGGGGTGGCTGCGGCGGGCATGCAACCGGTTTTTGGCTTCGCGCATCGCCGTTTCCAGATCCACCACGGGTTCAGGCCAGTTCAGCCCGAGTCGGGCTTGCTGCGCCGCTGGCATGCGCCAGGGCTCAAACAGCCAGCTGTCGGGGACGCGTTGCATGGCCGGCAGCCAGTGCCGGACAAACTGACCAGACGGATCGTGGTCCTGTGCCTGTTTGACCGGGTTGTAGACGCGCGTGGTGTTGATGCCGGTGGTGCCGCTCTGCATCTGCATCTGGGGCCAGTGGATGCCAGGTTCATAGTCCAGAAACTGGCGGGCCAGCCAGTGGCCCACTTCACGCCAGTGCAGCCACAGCGGATAGGCGGCCACCGACACCAGCATGGCGCGCATCCGGAAGTTGAGCCAGCCGGTCTGCCGGAGCATGGCCACGCAAGCATCGACCATGGGCCACCCGGTGCGGCCCTGGGTCAGTGCCTCGAAGTGCATCGGGTTCCATTCGGTTTCGCGCAGCCCATCGTAGCCCCGGTGCAGGTTGCGCCACTCCAGTTCGGGTTCGGTTTCCAGTTTCTGGATGAAATGGCAGTGCCAGTACAGCCGGCTCTGAAAGCCCTGCAAGCCCAGGCGTTGCGACCGGGCCTCGGGGGGCAGTGTGGCCAGGGTGCGGCGTGTGGCCTGCACCACTTCGCGCAGGCTCAGGCAGCCATAAGCCAGGTAGGCCGAGAGGCGTGAACAGGCCGATGGCGCCGTCAAAGGCGAAGAGATGCCCCCGCGGTAGCGGTGGCTGCGGGATTGCAGGAAGTCTTCAAGCGTTGCCAGGGCTTGCCGACGCCCGCCGCGCTGCCGGTCGGGCGGATCCCAGGGGGGCAGACCCAGGGAACCCGCATCAGGGGGGGGGTCGCCTGGCCAGGGTGGCGGTGCAAAGTGCAGGTGAGGCGGCGCCAGTTCAGGGGCTGCCATGCGGGCTTCCCAGTGTCGTTGCCATTCCCGGCGGTGCCGCAAGCGCCTGACCACGCCTGTCTGGGGCCGTTCATGCCAGGGAACGCCGTGCGCCAGACACCAGCGGGCCACGGCACGGTCACGCGCATAGGTGTGGCCGTTGCCGGTTTCTTCATGCGAATGCAGCGCGTCAAAGGGCGCGACGGCATGCAGCCTATCGAGCACCTCGACCGCTTCGCCGACCACTGTCCACAGCTGGCCGCCCTGGCGCCGGAGTGCCCGATCCAGGTCGTGGAGACTTTCGAGGATGAAGTGGTAGTGCTGGGCCGCCGCATCGGGTTGTGCCCAGAGGGACGGTTCAATCACATACAGGCAGAGCACCGGGCCATGCCGGGCGGCGTCCACGAGCGCCTCGTGGTCGGCAAGGCGCAGATCCCGCTTGAACCAGACGACCCGGTATCCCATGCCGACTCACTGGCGAGCCCGCCGTTTGAGCCAGCGCATGAGTCCGCCCACCCAGGGCAGTTTTTCGTAGAGTTCTTCGGCAGCATCCCAATAGTCGCGGTGGAGGGTCACCCGTCCATCGGGTCCGAACACCAGGTGGCTGGCGCCGCGAATGGTCTGTACCGTCGTGGTGTCGAAGCGCTGGAAGCGGAAGTGGAAATCCCAGGTCAGAAAGGCCTGGTCGCCCTGAAGCACTTGCCCCGTCACCACAAAGCGAGGCTCGTGCAGCGAGCGGAACATGTGTTCGAAAATCGCCCGGATGGCTGGAGTGCCTTGCACCTCGTTGAACGGATCCTTGAAGCCGGCCAGATCGGCGTAAATCGAGTCGATGTCGGTCAGTCGCTGGGGCGTGAGGTGCTCGAAGAATTCGATCAGTCGCTGCAGGGATGGTTCGTGAGTGACGTGGCTCATGATGCTCAGAGCCCCGTGATGCGACGCACTGCCCAGAAATACAGGGGGTAGGGCAGGCAGCGCAGCAACTTGAGCAAACGGGTGAAGCGTTTCGGGAAGTGGATGTCGAAAGCGCCCCTGGCCCAGCCTTGCAGGATGGCCTGGGCGGCATCGGCCGGCTGAATCAGAGCGGGCATGTGGAAGTCATTCTGGGCCGTGAGCGGGGTGGCCACAAAGCCGGGGTTGATCACGCTGACACCCAGTCCATGGGGCTGCAGATCCAGGTAGAGCGTTTCGGCCAGGTTGATGAGGGCGGCTTTGGTGGGGCCGTAAGCCAGGCTCTTGGGGAGTCCCCGAAATCCGGCCACACTGCTGATGAAACTCAGATGCCCATGGCCCCGATCTCGCATGGCCTGCACCAGTGGCGCCAGCAGGTGCAGGGCGCCCGTGACGTTCACAGCCTGGTGCTGAAGAAGGTCGATCGTGTCGATCTCGGTGGCGCGCATGGGGTGGTAATGTCCGGCGCAGTAGCACATCAGGTCCAGGGGGCCGCCAGCCAGCACCGCTTGGGTGGCCTGTTCAATGGCGGTGGCATCGGTGACATCGAGGGGCATGGCCACACTGCCCGGATGGGCCGCCACGAAGGCCTTAAGTGCGCGGGCATTGCGAGCCGAGACGATCACGGTGGCGCCCCGCCGGTGTAGCAACTCGGCGAGAGCATGGCCGATGCCACTGGAAGCGCCCACCAGCCACACGCGCTGGTCGCGCCAGTCCGTGATCGGGGGATTCAGGCTCATTCAGAGGCCTTGGTGAAGGCCAGCGTCACTTCGCCGAGCCGGATACCGAACTTGCTCATGGTGGCGCGGTTGAGCATGATCTTGTCATCGACCAGGTACATCCAGTCGTCAAATTTCACCTCGTAGACCTTGCCATCGACCGGCAGGCGCAAGGTGTAGGTCCAGAAGAAGGCGTTGCCCACTGTCTGGCCCTGGGCCTCGCCCACCACGTCGTCTGCGGTGCCGGTGTAACGGCCGTCGGCATGTTTGGTGAGACGCCAGATGCGGCGTTCTTTGGTGCCATCCGAATACGTGAACCATTCGTCGAGCACGCCCTGGTTGCCGTTCCACTGGCCGTCCATGTCCACCACGAATCGCCGAACCACCTGGCCACTGCGGTCCTGGAAGATGCCATGGGCGGTGAGCTTGCCGTTGAAGTAGGTGGCCAGGTCAAGTTCGGGTTTTTCATTGGCATACTGACGAATGTCCTGGCTGGCGCAACCCGTCAGGGCCAGCGCTGCGGCCATGATGCCGATCAGAATCAGGAGACGGAACGGTTGGAAGAATGCGAACATGGCGGTCAGTCCTTGATCAAAACAGGATTGGGCGAGGCGGTTTCCAGCGGTGGATGACCCCTGACGAAACCGGCATACAGACACAGCGCGGCGATCAGTTTGATGCCGCAGGGGATGACGGCATAGGCCATGGTGAGGGCAGACAGGCCTGCAGGGTCGGTGGTTCCGGGGGTGTAGCCCAGCCAACCCAGCAGGGGCAGCGACAGGCCGGCGGCCAGCGCCAGATTCAGCTTGGTGGCCAGATTCCACCAGCCAAAGTAAGCGCCCTCGCGTTGTCCCTGGTCACCTTGCCGGGCTATCAGGCCAGCGAGCAGGGCGCTGGGAATGGCCAGATCGGTGCCCAGTGCAATGCCCGAAAGGGCGCAGACGAGCCAGAACCCCCAGATGTCGCCCGTGCCCAGCGTGGCGGCCCAGATGAAGGTGACGCTGGCCACCACCATGCCCGCCAGCCAGGTGCGAGCCAGCCCGATCCGCCTCACCACTCGCATCCACCATGGCATGGAGACCGCGGCAGCCACGAAGTAGGTGGCCAGGAACACCGGCTCCATGTCGGAGGCACCCAGCCGGTCCTGAATGAAGAACAGCACCAGGGTGGCCGGCATGGCGCCCGCGAGTCCGCTGAGCACAAACACGCCGATCAGCCGTCGAAATGCCGGAAAACGCCACGGATGAACCAGACTGGTCATTCGCCGCGCCGGGTCTGTGACCAATGAACCGGATGACGCAGGAACCGGAGCCCACCACCAGGCCCACCAGCCCAGCACCAGCAGCACGGCAAACACCGTCAGCCAGGCCGGCCATCCCAGGAGAGAGGGCAGAACCGACGCGAGAATCACACCCACCAGGGCCGCGCCTTCCCGCCAGGCCACGATCTGCGCCCGCCAGACCTCATGCCCACCCAGCCGGGCTGCCCACGACTGGTGCGCAATCGCCACCTGGCTGAAAGCGGTGTAGGTGAGCAGCAAACCTGCAAGCGCCCAGGCCGGCAGATGCGCCTTCATCGATTCGGGAGGAAAGAACAGGGCTCCCATGCCCAGCACCATCAGAATGCCAGAGAGTGCGCCGGTGACAAGCACCCAACGGTGGGAGCGCGCGAACAGCCCGTCGCTCAGTCGACCCAGCCAGGGGTCGGTGAAGGCATCAAACAGGCGAGCCAGAAGCAGCACCACGCCCAGGGTGGTGAGGGACACGCCGAACGCACTGGCGTAATGGTTGGGCAGGTGAACGTAGAGAGGCAGGGCGACAAAGGCCAGTGGCATGCCCAGCGCCCCATAGGCCATGCCCGCCCGCACACCCAGCCGGTCGCCGGGGGCTCCTTCGGAGTGGGTGTGATTCAGGGGCGATCCGGACATGGGTGTGGGTGTCAGGTGTCAGAGCCAGCGCGCCAGCAACTGACGTCGCATGCCCGGTTCCGAGGTTTCGGGCCCGAGCCAGATGCTGAAGAACAGCCGGGAAAAGGCGGGATCGTCGATGTCACCCGAGGGCCGATCGTTGAACAGGAACCGAGCCCCCTGGCCGGGTCGGTGGATGCCCGTGAGGCGGTCGCCCGACCGGACATCGGGAAACACCCGCTGCATCTCGGCGTTCCAGCGTCGGGCCTGATCCTCGGAAAAGCTGCCTGAGCGACGCATTTCGGTGATGGACCGTTCGGCGATGGCCGAGCCCTTGAACGACCGCAGGTATTCGAGTTCCAGCACCAGAGGCTGTTCACCCAGCCGTGAAGGATCGAAATCGGACGGTGTCCAGAGCCGGGCGTTGTAGATCTGCAGCCCCAGAAAGCGCAGGGTGGCCGAACCGGATTCGATGCCGTTGGGCAGGCTCGGGTGGTTGGCCCATGCCATGGAGGGCCACAGGCCAGCCATGCCACAGGCAGCCAGTCCGAACAGGGCCCGGCGGGCCGGATCAGCGAGCAAGGGTGTACTGCATGACATCGATGTCTCCCGAGTCGAAACCGGCTTCGCAATAGGCCAGATAAAACTCCCAGATGCGCAGGAAGCGCTCATCAAAGCCCTGGTTGAGGACTTCATCACGGCGGTTCAGGAAATCGTGTCGCCAGCGGCGGCAGGTTTCGGCGTAGTCCTTGCCAAAAGCCAGTTCGTCCACCACCTTCAGACCTGCCGCTTGGGCTTCTTCGTGGAAGGCCGACGGCGAAGGCAGACAGCCACCCGGGAAGATGTATTGCTGGATGAAGTCGGTGGACTTCAGGTAGCGCTCAAAATGGGCGTCCTGAATCACGATGCTCTGAATGCACGCACGGCCACCCGGCTTGAGCAGTCGGGCCACGGTCTGGAAGTAGGTGGGCCAGTATTCCTTGCCCACGGCCTCGACCATTTCGATGGAACAGATCGCATCAAAGGGTTCGTCGGCGATGTCACGGTAATCCTGAAGCCGCAGATCGCTGCGATCGGCCACGCCGGCCTGAGCCATCCGGTCCTGGGCATAGGCGAGTTGCTCGGTCGACAGCGTCACCCCGGTGATGTGGGCGTCGAATTCCACCGTGGCTTTCTCGGCCAGCGCTCCCCAGCCGCAACCGATTTCGAGCACCCGGTGGCCCGGTTGCACGCCAGCCATGCGCAGCGCCCGTCGCACCTTGGCATGCTGAGCTTCACGCATGTCGCGGCTGGCATCGCCTTCGAACAGCGCCGAGGAATAGTTCATCGTCTCGTCCAGCCAGAGCCGGTAGAAAGCGTTGCCCAGATCGTAGTGGGCATGGATGTTCTTGCGGCTGTTCGTTTTGGTGTTGCGGTTGAGCATGTGCTTCAGCCGGTACAGCAGGCGACCAGCCCAGGTGCCATAGATCACGGCATCCATGGCCTTGCGGTTGGCGATGAACAGTTTCAGTAGCTTGGGCAGATCGCTGGTCGTCCAGTCGCCCGCGATGTAGGTCTCGGCAAACCCGATATCCCCTGACTTGAGGGCCTGGGAACAGACATTCCAGTTGCGCAGGGTGATCGACACCTGCTCGCCCCGGCCATCACCGGCCACCACGGTGTGGCCATCGGGCAGGTGGACCGTCAGGGTGCCATGCCGGAGGTGCCGAAGCAGTTTGAAAACACTCCGGGCCGGGGCGGGAACGTGTCTGGGCAGGACGAGTGCGGCGGGTGACTGTGCGGTGATGCTGTTCATCAGCGGGACTCCTCTGTCGATGAAATCGGTCAGCGACTGACAAAAAGGCGAGGGGCAGGGGGCTTGCGGTGGAAACCCACCCGCTTCAGCCACAACCTGAGTGCCTGCCAGTGTATGCGGGCCATGACCATCCAGGTCATGGCGGGATAGCGCCACAAGGCCTGACGCAGGGCCTGTGCCGACATCGGCTCCAGTTGCCCGCTCACACTGGTCTGCAGCAAGGGGCCGATGTCGTCGTCGTAATCGATCCGAACCACGGTTCGGTGCTGGCCTTCACGCCCGGCGTGCATGAAGCGGAAACGGTAACGGCCTTGCACTTCACAGAACGGGGACACATGAAACCGCTTGTCGGCTTCCAGTTCCCGGCCATAAACCGGGTTGTCCAGCAGGTAGCAATGGCGTTCGCCAAAGGTGTTGTTCACCTCTGCCACGATGGCCCGGAGCGTGCCGTCGGGGCGATGGCAGTACCAGAAACTCACCGGTTTGAAGGTGTAACCCAGCACCCGGGGGTAGGTGTGCAGCCACAGGGGGCCAGTGGCATCGTGCACGCCGTGCGTCTGGAGCAGCGCATCGAGCCAGGCGGTCGCGCCCCCGCTCTCAGGGCCGCGACCATCGCCGTGATCGGCATCAAAAAAGCTCACGGGGGCCCGTCGGTTCACACCCAGCCCCTGAGCCGCACAGGCGGCGAGGTCTCGCATGGGCAGCAACACGAACCACGTGGGGTAGGTGAACACATGGGCGGCGGGTTTCAGGCGCGCATGCCTGATCTGTCCGAAACCGATCAGGGCCTGCTTCGTCCCTGACAGGATGGCCCCTTGCATCATGCCGCCACCTGCGCGTTGGCCCTGGCCTCGGCGATCAGGCGTTCGGCCACCAGCAGTCCCGACTTCAGACCGTCTTCGTGGAAGCCGTACCCCGTCCATGCGCCGCAATACCAGGTGCGTTGCTGACCTTGCAGGGCAGGCACTTGTTTCTGCGCGTCGATGGCCGCCAGGTCAAAAACCGGGTGGCTGTACTCGAATGAGGCCAGCACCTTGTCGGCCGCAATGGGTCGCACCGGATTCAGTGACTCCACCACCGGTTGGCTGAACGGCAGGGGTTGCAGCTTGTTGAGCAGATAGTGCAGGCACACATTGCTGGATTCCTGTCGGGGGTTGGCAGCCCTTTCGTAATTCCAGGCCGCCCAGGCCGCTTTGCGGTGGGGCAGGACCGAGGCATCGGTATGCAGCACAGCCTGGTTCGGCTGGTAGCGGATCTGCGACAGCACTGCCTTCTCCTGGGTCGATGGGTGTGCCAGCATGGCCAGGGCCTGGTCGGAATGGGTGGCCATCACCACGTGGTCGAAGCGTTCCGTCCCGTGCCGGGTCGCAATCTGCACGCCTGTGGCGTCGCGCTCGATCAGCAGCACCGGGGTGTTGAGCCGGGCATCGGGTTGCAGCCGGATGATCTTGTCCACGTAGTGCCGTGCGCCGCCCACCACCGTGAACCACTGCGGTCGGTCGTTCACCTGCAGCAGGCCGTGGTTGTGACAGAAACGGATCATGGTGGCCACGGGAAACTTCAGCATCTGGTCTGTCGGGCAACTCCAGATGCAGCCCAGCATCGGCAGAAAGTACCAGTCCCGGAAGGCTTCGCCAAACCGGTGCTGGTCCAGAAACGCATCCAGCGGCTGCTGGAGCGTGCTGTCACGACCTTCCTGGGCAATCTGCGTGCACAGGCTGTTGAAACGAAGCAGGTCTGACAGCATGCCCAGGAAACGCGGGTTGACCAGATTGCGCTTCTGGGCAAACACCGTGGCCAGGTTGTTTCCGCTCCACTCGATGCCTCCCTCGCCATGAGCGGCGGGGGCCTGAACCGAGAATGACATGTCGGACTTGACTGTTTCCACGCCCAGTTCGTCAAACAGGGCAATCAGGTTGGGGTACGTCCGTTCGTTGTACACCAGGAAGCCGGTGTCAACCCCCCAGGTGGTTGCGCCGCGCGGGGTGGGCAGCGTGATGTCCACTGTGTGGGTGTGGCCACCAAAATAATCGCCTGCTTCGAAGAGGGTCACCTGGGCGTGCTCACGCAGGCGGTGAGCCGCTGACAGACCAGAGATGCCGGAACCGATGACAGCGATTTTCATGGCGAACCCTCGTAAGTTTGTGGAAATATTGTCTTGGACAAAATTCATTGTATGCTACATTTATTCCCTGTGCATGACGTTTGTCTAACCTTTTGATCGCTACAAACCCTGAGGCCCACCATGGATGAAATGTTCGAATCCAGAGACGTCCGGTGGTCCATTGCCGACGTCGAGCGCGACACCGGCCTGGGCAAGGACACGCTTCGGGTCTGGGAGCGACGATACGGCTTTCCCCAGCCTGGCCGGGACGCACACGGTGAACGCGAGTACGACCACCCGCAACTCCTGCGTCTGAGGCTGATCAAGCGACTCATGGATGCCGGCCATCGCCCTGGCAAGGTGGTGTCTCTGCCGTATGAGGAGCTGGAGCGTCTGTGTGAGACTGTCACCGAACCTGGCCGCTCGTCTTCGCAAGCCAGGACCTCCGTGGTCTGTTCCACGCTCGAAGGGCACTGGATCGAATGGCTCAAGAGCGACCAGACCGAAATGCTCCGCAATGGCTTGCAGCAGCAGATCATGCGCCAGGGCCTGGCTCATGCCGTTGAACACCTGCTGGCACCCTTGTGCTACGCCGTCGGCGAGTCCTGGATGCGGGGTGAGTTGTCCGTGTACCAGGAGCATCTGTTCACCGAGGCGGTTCAGGCGGTCTTGCGGGATGCCATTACCGCGGTGGAGGCCGGTGGCCGGCAACTCCAGCACAAACCCAAAGTGCTGCTCACCACCACCCCGGCCGAACAGCATTCGCTTGGTTTGCTGATGGCGGAATGCTTTTTTGCCATGGAAGCCTGTGAGCGGATTTCACTGGGTCCATGCACCCCCATCCCCGACATCGTGGTGGCCGCCCGGCAACTTGAGGTGGACATCGTGGCGCTGAGCTTCAGCTCGCATGCCACCCGCCGGGAAGTCAGCGACAGCCTGCAGCAACTGATCGACCAACTGCCCGAGGGCATAGAAGTCTGGGCGGGCGGTGCCGCCGTGGCCGCTCACCGCAAAGGCCTGCCCGAAAAGGCCTGCATCTTGCGGCGTGCCAGTGACGTCGGCATGCAGGTGGGCATGTGGCGGAACCGTCACGGACATTGATCCCGGCCTCGACTCGAGGGCACGATTCCGGGATGATCCCGATCGAGACGGTGAATCGGCGCCCGAATGCGGCCGCGTGCCACCGTAACGTCGGATAGACAGAGATCGCCCTCACGCATGCGAGAGGCATCTTGTTGTGCAATCTGCCATTTTTACTGGATAAATTTTCCAAATAACCCCGATAGATTTATTCTTCCAGGATTTTCCCATCACTTGATCTGCGTCAAAAGCCCTATTCATATTAGGGTTTAACCTTGCTCCATCGACGTTTCTCAACCAGAAGGAGTATGTGATGAGAATCAAGACCATCGTTGCCGCCGTTGCCGTTGCAGCCGCCGGTGTCGCAGGCATGAGCGTGGCCTCGGCCGACCAGTTCCGGTCGCTCTATGCGCCCATTTCGCCCCCGCAAGCCATCGACATGGGCAAAGTGGAACTGGGCAAAAAGCTGTTCTTTGATCCCCGCCTGTCCAAGTCGGGTTTCATCTCTTGCAACTCCTGTCACAACCTGAGCCGCGGCGGTTCCGACAACCTGAGCACCTCGATTGGTGACAAGTGGCAGCAAGGCCCCATCAACTCCCCCACCGTGCTCAATTCCAGCCTCAACCTGGCGCAGTTCTGGGACGGCCGAGCCGCCAACCTCAAGGAACAAGCCGGTGGTCCGATTGCCAACCCCGGTGAAATGGCCTTCAGCCACACCCTCGCCATCGACATGCTCGAGTCCATTCCCGCCTATGTGCGTGAATTCAAGCTGGTCTTCAAGAAAGACAAGATCGACATCGACCAGGTGACCGATGCCATCGCCGAATTCGAAAAGACCCTGGTGACCCCCAATTCCCGTTTTGACCAGTGGCTCCTTGGCAAGGCCGATGCCATGAGCAAGGACGAGCTGGCCGGTTACAAGCTGTTCAACGAAAGCGGCTGCGTGGCCTGCCACAACGGCCCCAACCTGGGCGGCAATTCCTTCCAGAAGATGGGGGTGGTCGAGCCCTACAAAGGCAACGCCGGTGTGGAAGGCCGTGCCGGCGTGACCGGCAAGGACGCCGACCGCTTCAACTTCAAGGTGCCCACCCTGCGCAACGTGGAGATGACCTACCCCTACTTCCACGATGGTGCCGCGAACACGCTGGCCGAGGCCGTGGATGTGATGGGCCGTCTGCAACTGGGCAAGAAGTTCAGCCCAACGGAAAACGCCCAGATCGTGGCTTTCCTGAAGTCGCTGAGCGGCGACCAGCCACAATTCATGCTGCCCATCCTGCCGCCTTCGGCAGACAAGACCCCCCGCCCGACCCCGTTCAAGTGATCAGCTGAGGCGATGAGCCTGAACCCCTTGTCCGTCAGGGCAAGGGGTTTTTTTACGACCGTTTGCGTTTCAACTGGCGCCAGATCCAGCCGCCCGGCTGGTCCTCGCCGCTGATCACGTGGTGCAGGACGTTGTCGTTGCCGAGGGTGAGCGCGAGTGCCGTCTTGGCCTGACGCTGGCCCACGAGCAGCCATTCATCGCCGGCCGCCACCACCGTCTCATCGCCCGGGAGCATCAGCCGGTCACCCTGGGGTTGGTCGATCTGCAACACATCGCACAACAGGTGATCCTGCCGGTTTCCCGGTTCACGCAGCACATCGGCCAGTCGCACCACCGCGCCCGACTGAAGTCGTCGCATCAGGGCCGGTGTTTCGGATTCGCTAACGCGGATGCTCCAGACTTCGGGGGCCAGCCAGCCGTGACGGTTCGTCAGTCGGGCCAGCAAGGCCTCGCACCAGTCCTCGCCTTCGGATTCCAGTCGTTGCAGAAACGGTGCCAGCATCGGGGTGGTCAGGATGGCCAGGCATTCCTGGGCAATGATGGCGCTGGGCACCATGGTCATGTCGGCCCGGAATCCCTTGAACAGCGGCTGGTTGACATCGTTGTTCTGCCTCACGATGGTGAAGGCATCCGGGTTCAACTGGCGTGCGGTCACCACCGCGGAGAGGTTGTTCACGTCGTTGGCCGTGGCCGCAATCACCCCGGCTGCCCGAGCGATGCCAGCCTGCCGGAGTGCCCGGGCACCGGTGCCATCGCCTTGAACCCAGCTCAGTCCTTCGCCGGGTTCCTCGGGGGCGGGGTGCAGGTCGATCACCGTCACGGGGAGCCCCTCCCTGGCAATGCGCTGGGCCAGGCTGCGGCCGAAACGGCCGTAGCCGAGCAGGATCCAGTGGCCGCGTGGCGGGTCGCGATGGCGCGTGATGGTGGTGCCGGACAGGCCAGTCAGCCACACCAGCAGGTGGTAGGCAGCGGGCGCGTGCATGGCCAGCGTCAGGTAGCCGCTGAATTTCTCGAACGGGTTGATGATGTGGCGGGTGTCGAAAGAGGCCATGTTGTCGGCCGTTTCGGGATGCTCCGCCCGGGCCAGCACGGGCAGCCGGGGGGCGAGCAGTCGGCCCGTCATCGCGGCCGCCAGGTTGGTGGCGTCCTGGTTGGTGAGGGCAATCAGACCTTTGCACAAGCGCTGGGTCAGCCCCGCCATGCGCAACGTGTGGGGGTTGCCCGCATCGGTGGCCAGGTGGGGCATGTCGGCGTGGTAGCTCTGCAGTTCGATGCTGGCCAGCTTGTCGGGGTCGACCTCGATCACCACCACCCGGAAGCCCAGCCGATCCAGTGCGGCACAGAGCAGACGCCCCGTTTCGCCGTAGCCACAGACGATGTAGAACGGTTCCCGCAGCTTGCGCACCTCCACGGCAAAGCGGCGTGTGTGGATGGCGCGCTGCAGGTTGGCATCCTGAAGCAGCTTCAGCAGCGAGCCGATGAACAACGCCCAGCCAATCACCGACAGATAGATGCAGAACAGCACCCACAGGCGTTGCTGCTCGGAAAACTCGCCGGGAATTTCCCCAAAGCCGATGGTGGTGGCGGTGTAGCTGATGAAGTAGAACGCGTGGAAAAAGCTCAGGTGGGTCGGTTCGCCGTTTTCTCCCGGAAGGCCCGGTGCCAGCGTCAGCCCCAGCACCGACACCGCGTAGATCAGGATCAGTGTGATCAGCGTCTTGCGGACACGCCGCAGCACCAGAAAGAAGGTGCTGATCTCTTCCTCGTTCGACATGGGACAGGCAGGCCTTTAGCGGCGCTGCATGATGGTTTCCGCAATGAGGATCACCACCGACACCGCATTCGCCAGCAAGGCCCCTGCCGACAGCGACACGATGCTCGCCATGGCCTCGGGTGTCACCCCGTTCGGAGAGACGTGGGCTGCGTAGCCCCAGACCATGGCGGCGGCGATCAGCTGCAGATCGGCCACCAGGCTGGTGGCCAGATGGATCGCCCCGATCTGGGTCCGGTCGCCCAGTTTCAGAACCGTTGCCACCAGGCTCACCACCAGCGCGGCAAACAGCTCATAGATGTCGTGATGCGCCGGATTGTCGATTTCCCCGTAAAAGAAACCGAAATTCAGGGTGGCGGCCAGCAGGATGAAAAAACCGAAGATCACTTTTTCAAGGTTCACAGCAAGGCCTCCTTGGGGTTCACAATTCCTCCACCCGCTGAGGTGGATAGCTGTCCCAGCTCTGGCACCCGGGGCATTGCCAGAAATACTGCCGGGCTTCGAAGCCGCACGCTGCACACCGGTAGCGTTTCAACGGGTTGCAGGCCCGATCGAGAGCCTGTTTGATCAGCGTGTCTTCTTCCGGCGTGCCCACCGGGACCGCCGCCAGCCAGAGGCCAGCCGCCACCAGCGAAGGCTCTTTGCGCAGATGGTCGATGTAAAAGCGTCGGGCCCGCGCCTGATCGGGCTCCAGGGTGGCAAGCGCCTGTGTCACGTCGAGTGAGGGCGGGTGATGATGTGCCCAGTCCTCCAGCAGGCAGCGGGTCTCGTCCTCCCGGTGCAACAGGCGTGCCCAGATCACCAGATTGTGGGCAATCAGCGGCGTGTGGCCCGGCGCGTGGCGATTCAGTTCAAGCAGCGCCTGCCACGCCCCCTCGGTGTTCTGCAGGGTGTGTCGCAGGTCTGCGAGGGCAATCCAGGCCCGGGCAGACTGGGGCGCCTCCTGGACCACCATTTCCAGACGGGTCAGCGCTTCGGTGGTGTGGTTGTCTTGCCGCAACTGTTCGGCCTGCTCGCACTGGTAATGGGCGAGCCGCAAGCGAAACGATCCGTGAGGGGTGTCTTCCAGCAATCGGGCCATCTCGGTGGCCTTGTCCCATTCGCGGGTGCGCTCGTAAATGGCCAGCCGAGACAACCGGGCTTCCTGCTCAAATGGGGTGCTGTCCAGCCGGCTCAGCGCCAGTTCGGCGCGGTCCAGCAAACCGGCTTTCAGGAAATCCTGTGCGAGGGCGTGCTGGGCGCGCTGGCGGTCTTTGACCGACAGGTCGGCCCTGGAGAGCAGGTGTTCATGCACCCGAACAGCCCGGTCGTAATCGCCCCGTCGGCGAAACAGGTTCCCAAGTGCGAAATGCAGTTCGGACGTGTCCGGATCGTTCTGGACGGCCTCGATGAACGCATCGATCGCCTGGTCTTGCTGTTCGTTGAGCAGGTGGTTGAGCCCCCGGAAATACGCCCGTGGCGCCTGTCGGCTTTCCATGCGCCATTGCCGGAGGTCAAAGCGGGAGGCCAGCCATCCCAGGGCAAAGGCCAGTGGCAGCCCCCACAGCAGCCAGGTGAAGTCAAATTCCATGCGGGGGGATGTCGTGGTTGGGGGCGGGCGCGCTGTCGCTGGAGGGTGTGTCGGCTGCTCGGGCTTTGCGTGCCTTGAGCCACAAAGGCACCATCACGGCGATACCCAGCACCACCCCAAGGGCCAGCGTGGCCAGCACGACCAGCACCAGCGGGGCATCCCAGTGGTTCCCAAAAAAGAAATGCACGCGCACATCGTCCTGGTTGTTCAGGGCGAAGGCAAAAACGGTAAAAAAAACGGCTGCCTTGAGCAGCCAGGAGAGGTATTTCACGCAATCCCCCGGTGACGTGGGGATTGTAGCCTTGGGGCGTGTCGCAGGGTAGGCTTTCAGGTGGCCTTGTCGACCGCTTCACGCAGCGCTTTGCCCGGTTTGAAATGTGGCACCCGCTTGGCTGGAATCTGCACGCTTTCACCACTGCGGGGATTTCGCCCGACGCGTGGCGGTCTCTGGTTCACGGAAAAGCTGCCGAACCCACGGATCTCGATGCGCTGGCCCGAAACCAGGGCATCGCCGATGGATTCCAGAATGGCCTTGACGGCCAGTTCGGCATCCCGCTGTCCCAGCTGGTTGAACCGCTCGGAAAGTGCCTCTACCAGATCGCTTCTCGTCATGTGATCACCCAGGCTGAGATCGATAAAAAAGGCCCGACGCCGTGATCGGCACCGGGCCTGTTCCCGATGTGGCCGATCAGCCGTTGTTGTCCAGCTTGGCGCGCAGCAGGGCGCCCAGGCTGGTGGTGCCGGCGTTGCCAGCGTTCTGGCTCAGGCTGGCCATGGCTTCCTGCTGTTCAGCCATGTCTTTGGCCTTGATCGACAGCTGGATGTTGCGGGTCTTGCGATCCACGTTCACCACCACGGCGGTCACTTCGTCGCCTTCCTTCAGCACGTTGCGGGCATCTTCCACGCGGTCGCGGGAGATTTCCGAGGCGCGCAGGTAACCCACGATGTCATCACCCAGATCGATCTCGGCGCCCTTGGCGTCCACGGTCTTGACCTTGCCGGTCACCGAAGCGCCCTTGTCGTTGATGGAGACGAAGGTGGTGAAGGGGTCGCTGTCCAGCTGCTTGATGCCCAGGCTGATGCGCTCGCGCTCGACGTCCACGCCCAGCACCACGGCCTCCACTTCCTGGCCCTTCTTGAAGTTGCGCACGGCCGCTTCGCCGGGCTCGTTCCAGGACAGGTCGGACAGGTGAACCAGGCCATCGATGCCGGCGGCCAGACCGACGAACACGCCGAAGTCGGTGATGGACTTGATCGGGCCCTTGACCTTGTCGCCACGCTTGGTGGCTTCGGCGAACTCGTGCCAGGGGTTGGCCCGGCACTGCTTCATGCCCAGGCTGATGCGACGCTTGTCTTCGTCGATCTCGAGCACCATGACTTCGACCTCGTCGCCCAGGGCCACGATCTTGCTCGGCGCCACGTTCTTGTTGGTCCAGTCCATTTCAGAGACGTGCACCAGGCCTTCGATGCCAGGCTCGAGTTCCACGAACGCGCCGTAGTCGGCGATGTTGGTGACCTTGCCGAACATGCGGGTACCGGCCGGGTAGCGGCGGGCCACGCCCATCCAGGGGTCGTCGCCCATCTGCTTGAGGCCCAGGCTGACGCGCTGCTTGTCGGCATCGAACTTGAGCACTTTGGCGGTGACTTCCTGACCAGCCTGCACCACCTCGGAGGGGTGACGCACACGGCGCCAGGCCATGTCGGTGATGTGCAGCAGGCCGTCAATGCCGCCCAGATCCACGAAGGCACCGTATTCGGTGATGTTCTTGACCACGCCCGTGACGATGGCACCTTCGCGCAGGTTTTCCAGCAGCTTGGCGCGCTCTTCGCCCATGGAGGCTTCCACCACGGCACGGCGGCTCAGCACCACGTTGTTGCGCTTGCGATCGAGCTTGATGACCTTGAATTCGAGGGTCTTGTTCTCGTAGGGAGACAGATCCTTGGTGGGGCGGCTGTCCACCAGCGAACCGGGCAGGAAGGCGCTGATGCCGTTGACCATGACCTTGAGGCCACCCTTGACCTTGATGCCGGTGGTTCCAGTCACGAAATCGCCGGATTCCAGGGCTTTTTCCAGGGCCATCCAGGAAGCCAGGCGCTTGGCCTTGTCGCGCGACAGGATGGTGTCGCCATAGCCGTTTTCCACGGCCTCGACGGCCACGGACACGAAGTCACCCACCTGGACTTCGAGTTCGCCCTGGTCGTTCTTGAATTCTGCAATGGGCACATACGCTTCGGACTTGAGGCCAGCATTGACCACCACGTGGTTGTGCTCGACGCGCACGACTTCGGCGGTGATGACCTCGCCCGGGCGCATTTCGGCGCGCTTCAGGGATTCTTCAAACAGGGCGGCAAAAGATTCAGACATGTGGTTTCCTAGACCACGTTCCCGGCTGTTGGTTAATGGGCACGTGGCATGTACAAAAACGCAGCACCTGGCGGCGATGCGGGTTGCAGGTTGATAACCCTCAGCCTGCGGGTGAGGAACACCCGGCGGGGCCTGTGGGGCAGTTGCTTTCCCACCAGGTCAGCACCTGAGCCACCGATTCGTCGATGGTCTGGGTGGAGTTGTCCAGCAGGTAGGCGTCTTCCGCAGGCTTCAGGGGCGCGTCCTGGCGATGGGTGTCGCGCTCGTCACGGGCCTTCAAATCTGCAAGAAGATCTTCTATTCTAGCAGGGATTCCTTTGGAAATCAATTGCTTATGGCGTCTTTCAGCGCGCTGTTCGGCGCTCGCGGTCAGAAACACTTTCAAAGGTGCGTCCGGGAATATCACCGTTCCCATGTCCCTGCCGTCGGCCACCAGACCAGGCAGGGCCCGGAAGCGGCGTTGCCGGTCCAGCAGGCCTGCCCGCACAGCGGGCACGGCCGACACGCGGGAGGCCGCCATGCCGGCACTTTCAGTACGCACGGCATCCGAGACGTCTTCGCCGGCCAGCCACACCTGTCCCTCCTGAAAACTCACCGGCAACTGGCTGGCGAGTCGTCCGAGTGTCTCGGCGAGAACTGGCTCCGTCAGCGATGCGGCATCCGTCGGCAGCCCGGCTCGCTCGGCGGCCAGCCCCACCAGCCGGTACAACACGCCCGAATCGAGCACGCCATAGCCCAGCCGGGTGGCCACTGCCGAGGCCAGCGTCCCTTTGCCTGAGGCGGTCGGCCCGTCGATGCAGATCACCGGGATGTCAGCGGGTTCAGCGTGGCAGACGCTGAACAGCGTTTCGAAGTAGTCCGGAAAGGTTTTGGCCACGCATTTCGGATCTTCGATGCGCAGGCTCACCCGTGCCGGGTTGAACGCCGCCAGCGAAAAGCACATGGCCACCCGGTGGTCGTCGTAGGTGTGGATGCTGGCGGGCCGCCAGGCCGCTGGTGGCGTGATGCGGAGGAAGTCGTGGCCTTCGTCCACCACCGCGCCGAGCTTGCGCAACTCGCAGGCCATGGCCGCGATGCGGTCGGTTTCCTTCACGCGCCAGCTGGCAATGTTGCGCAGCGTGGTGGTGCCTTCGGCATACAGGGCCATCACCGCCAGCGTCATGGCCGCGTCGGGAATGTGGTTGCAGTCCAGGTCGATGGCCTTGAGCGGCCATGCGCCCCGCCGGATGTGCAGTTGGTTGGCACCGCCCGACACGTCAGCGCCCATGGCCCGCGCCGCCTCCACGAAACGGATGTCTCCCTGGATGGACAACAGGCCCACGCCCTGGATGGTGATGCCATCCTGCCCAGGCGTGGCCGGGGCAATGGCACCCAGCGCGATGAAGTAGCTGGCCGACGAGGCATCGCCTTCCACGTGCAGGCTGCCTGGCGAGCGGTAGCGGCTGCCGGCCGGGATAGTGAAGCGTTCCCAGCCATGGCGTTGCACGCTCACCCCGAAGCGTTGCAGCAGCTGCAACGTGATCTCGATGTAGGGCTTGGAAATCAGTTCGCCCACCACCTCGATCTCCACGTCCTGTCGGGCCACGAGGGGCAGCGCCAGCAGCAGCGCGGTCAGAAACTGGCTGGACACGTCGCCCCGCACGCGAATGGGTTCATCCAGATGCAGGGGAACGGGGGTCCCATGGCCTACCCGAAGGGGCGGGTAGCCTTCCTGGCCCAGGCTTTCTACCGGGCAACCCAGTTGTCGCAGCGCGTCCACCAGGTCGCCAATGGGGCGCTCGTGCATGCGGGGAATGCCGCTGAGCACAAAACGGCCAGCATGCGAGGCGGCCAGCAAGGCCAGCACGGCCGTGAGGGGTCGCATGGCGGTACCGGCGTTGCCCAGAAACAGTTCAGCCTGCTTCACCGGCAGGGGATCGCTCAGACCGCCCAAACCACGCACCCGCACGCTCTGGCCTTCGAGCCGCGTCACGGTGCAGCCCAGTTGGGCCAGCGCGGTCAGCATCACCCGCGTGTCGTCGGAATCCAGCAGGTCGTGCAGGGTGGTTTCGCCTTCGCTCAGGGCGGCCAGCAGCAGCACCCGGTTGGAAATGCTCTTGGAGCCGGGCAGGGTGACGGTACCGCCCGCATGACGCAGCGGGGGAAGGTCGAGGAACGGGATCGCGTACATGGTCAGGGGGATTCGGTGGGGGCGGGGCGATCAACCTGGCCGCCCAGGCGCCACTGGGCGCGGGCTTCGCTGGCCTGGCGGATGAGGGCCTGCAAGGCGGTGGCGTCCTGGCGCTGCATGGCATCTTCCAGGGCGGTCAGAGCCTGACGGAAATGGTGGGCCTGCGTGATCACCTCGGCCTGGTTGGCCAGCAGAATGTCGCGCCAGACGCTGGGGTCGCTGGCGGCAATGCGCGTGAAATCGCGAAAACCGGGGCCCGCCAGTTCGAGGAATTCACGGGCTTTGGCCTGCTGGCCAATGGCGTTCATGGCCGCAAAGGCCAGCAGGTGGGGCAGGTGACTCACGGTGGCATAAGCCGCATCATGGGCCTCTGGTGACATCTCGCGCACCTGGGCGCCCAAGGCCGTCCAGATCGCCCGCGCCCGCTGAACCTGCACCGGTGCCGTTTCGGGCAATGGGGTCAGGATGACCTGGCAGCCCTTGTAGAGGGTCACGTCGGCATGGTCCACGCCAGCCGATTCCTTGCCTGCAATCGGGTGGGCGGGTACAAAAGTGGTCAGGTGGTCCTTGAGCGATCGGCGCGCAGCCGCGACCACATCGCTTTTGGTGGAGCCCACATCCATCAGCAGGGTCTGTGGGCCGATCAGGTGGCGGATCGCCTTGAAGGTGTCTTCGGTGGCCGCCACGGGCACGGCAATCAGCACCAGGTCTGCGCCCGACACGGCCAGAAGGGCTGATGGCGCCTCCACATCGATCACGCCGCGCTCGCGGGCGCGCTGCAGCGTGCTGGGTGATTTGCTGTAACCCACCACGCGCTGAACGAGGCCGGCCTGCTTGAGGGCCAGCGCAAACGAGCCGCCCATGAGGCCGCAGCCGATCAGTCCGAGCTGTTCAAACAGGGCCACCGCGTCAGTCCGATTCGGGGTAGGCCCCCAGCACCTTGTAGAACGCGCACAGGCCCTGCAATTCTTTCAGGGCTGACGCCACGTGGGGCTGGGTGGGGTGCCCGGCAATGTCGATGTAGAAGTAGTACTCCCACTGGCCCGACTTGGCCGGGCGCGATTCGAACCGTGTCATGGACACGCCGTTGTTCTTCAGTGGCACCAGCAGGTCGTGCACCGCGCCCGGTCGGTTGGGCACCGACACCACCAGACTGGTGCAGTCCTTGCCGCTGGCCGGCGGCATGGCCAGGGTCTGCGGCAGGCAGATGATGGCAAATCGGGTTCGGTTGTAGGCTTCATCCTGAATGGCGTGGGACACGATGTGCAGGCCAAACTGCGCAGCCGCCCGTTCGCTGGCCACCGCCGCCCAGGCAGGGTTCGTGGCGGCCAGACGGGCGCCTTCGGCATTGCTGGAAACGGCCCGGCGTTCGACGTGCGGCAAGTGGGTGGACAGCCAGCCCTGGCACTGGGCGAGTGCCTGCGGGTGGGCCATCACCACCTCGATGCCTTCCAGTGTGTTCACCTGTCGCAGCAGGTTGTGGCGCACCAGCAGGCTGACTTCTCCGACCACATGCACGGGTGAGCGCAGGAACAGGTCGAGCGTCCGGGCCACGGCCCCTTCGGTGGAGTTCTCGATACCCACCACGCCGAACTGTGCTGTGCCGGCGGCCGTGGCGTGGAAGACCTCGTCGAAGCTGCTGCAGTAAATGAGGTTGGCCGCGCTGCCAAAGTACTCGATCGCGGCCTGCTCGGTGAAGGTCCCCTCGGGTCCCAGGACCGCCACCCGCTGGGGGGATTCCAGGGCCAGACAGGCCGACATGATCTCGCGCCAGATGGAGGCCACATGCTGGTTGAGCAGCGGCCCCTGGTTGGACTTCTGGATCTTCTCGATCACCTGGGCCACCCGGTCGGGCCGGAAGAAGGGCGAGCCTTCGGCGCGCTTGATCTCGCCCACCTGCTCGGCCACCCGCGCACGCTGGTTCAGCAGGCTCAGCAGTTGCTGGTCGAGGCTGTCAATCTGCACACGCAGGGCGCCCAGTGCTTCGCTCTGCACTGGGCCGGTGGAAGCCGGTTTCGGGTCGGTCATGTGGGGGGTGTCTCCGGGAGCCTGCTCAGGCCTGTGTCTGTTCAAATTCGCGCATGAAGTTCACCAGCGCCTCCACGCCTGCCAGCGGCATCGCGTTGTAAAGGCTGGCACGCATGCCACCGACCGACTTGTGGCCCTTGAGCTGCAGCAGCCCACGTGCCTTGGCCTGGGCCAGAAAGGCGTCGTTGCGGGAGGCGTCACGCAGAAAAAACGGGATGTTCATGCGCGAGCGGCAGGCCGGGTCCACGTGGTTGACATACAACTGCGATTGGTCGATGAAGTCGTACAGCAACCGGGCCTTGGTGATGTTGCGGGCCTCCATGGCGGCCACGCCGGATTGCTCGCCTTCTTTCTGGGCCTTGATCCACTGGAAGGTGAGCCCCGCCATGTAGATGCCGTAGGTAGGCGGCGTGTTGTACATGGAGCCGTTGTCCGCCACGGTCTGGTAATCGAAGGCGCTGGGGCAGATGGTCAGCGCTTGGCCCAGCAGGTCTTCGCGCACCACCACCAGGGTCACACCGGCGGGACCGATGTTCTTCTGCGCGCCCCCAAAGGCCAGCCCGACGCGTGTCCAATCCACCGGTCGAGACAGCACATGAGACGAAAAATCGATCACCAGCGGTGCATCACATCCCATTGCCTTCAGGTCAGGCAGTTTGTGGAATTCCACGCCGTGGATCGTCTCGTTGCTGCAAAGGTGCACATAGCTGGTGCCGTCACGCAGCTGCCAGGTGGACGGGGCAGGAATGGTGGTGAATCCACTCTCGGCGCCACTGGCCGCCACCTGAGACGACCCGTACTTCTGGGCTTCCTTGGCCGATTTCTGGCTCCAGCTGCCGGTCACGATGAAATCCATCAGGCCCCCCCGCTTCAGCCCTGCCAGGTTCATCGGGACGATGGCATTTTCGGCCAAGCCACCGCCCTGCATGAACAGCACCTTGAAGTTCGAAGGCACCGCCAGCAGTTCCCGCAGGTCGGCTTCGGCCTGTTCGCAGATGGCCATGAACTCCTTGCCGCGGTGGCTCATTTCCATCACGCCCATGCCGCTGCCGTGCCAGTCCAGCATCTCGGCGGCGGCCTGGCGAAGCACGGCCTCGGGCATCGTCGCCGGGCCGGCTGAAAAGTTGTAGGGTCGCGTCATGGGGTCAATCTGCCGTGGGGCCCGCTTCGGTATCGGCTTCCGGGGTCGCGTCCCCAGTCGATTCGTTGGCATCGTTTTCCACGATGCGCTGCAGCCCGCTCAGTTGGGCACCTTCGTCCAGGCTGATCAGTGTCACGCCCTGGGTGGCGCGGCCCAGTTCACGGATCTCGCTCACACGGGTGCGCACCAGCACGCCGGTGTCGGTGATCAGCATGATCTCGTCGTCGGCGCGCACGAGCGTGGCCGCCACCACCTTGCCGTTGCGTTCGCTCTGCTGGATGGCGATCATGCCCTTGGTGCCCCGGCCATGGCGGGTGTATTCGGTGATGTTCGTGCGCTTGCCGTAGCCGTTCTCGGTGGCGGTGAGCACGCTCTGGGTTTCGTCTTCGGCCACCAGCATGGCGATCACGCTCTGGCCTTCTTCGAGCATCATGCCGCGCACACCTCGCGCGTTGCGGCCCATGGGGCGCACGTCGTTCTCGTCGAAACGCACCGCCTTGCCGCCGTCGCTGAACAGCATCACGTCGTGCTCGCCATCGGTGAGGGCGGCGCCGATCAGGTAGTCGCCTTCGTCCAGGTCCACGGCGATGATGCCGGCCTTGCGCGGGTTGCTGAACTGGTCCAGCGAGGTCTTTTTCACCGTGCCCATGCTGGTGGCCATGAAGACGTAGCGGTCTTCCGGGAAGGTGCGCATGTCGCCGGTGAGGGGAAGCACCACGTTGATTTTTTCGCCGTCCTGCAGCGGGAACATGTTGACGATGGGTCGGCCACGCGAGCCGCGCGAGCCGGATGGCACTTCCCATACCTTCAGCCAGTACAGGCGCCCCCGGTTGCTGAAGCACAGGATCCAGTCGTGCGTGTTGGCAATGAACAACTGGTCGATCCAGTCGTCTTCCTTGGTGGCGGTGGCCTGCTTGCCGCGGCCGCCGCGTTTCTGCGCACGGTATTCGCTCAAGGGCTGGCTCTTGATGTAGCCGCTGTGGCTCAGCGTCACCACCATGTCGGTGGGGGTGATCAGGTCTTCGGTGGAGAGGTCCTGCGCGCTGTGCTCGATCAGGCTGCGGCGTGCGCCCAGCTTGGTCTGGCCGAATTCGGTGCGGATCGCCACCAGTTCGTCGCCGATGATGGTGGAGACGCGCTCGGGCTTGGACAGGATGTCGAGCAGGTCGTCGATCTCGGCCATCACCTCTTTGTATTCGGCCACGATCTTGTCTTGTTCCAGGCCGGTCAGGCGCTGCAGGCGCATTTGCAGGATTTCCTGCGCCTGCGTCTCGCTCAGACGGTACAGGCCATCGCCCTGCATGCCGAACTCGCGCTCCAGGCCTTCGGGGCGGTAGTCATCGGCATTCACCACGCTGCCGTCGGCCTTGGCGCGGGTGAGCATTTCCCGGACCAGCGCGCTGTCCCAGCTGCGCGTCATCAGCTCGGCCTTGGCCACCGGAGGCGTCGGCGATTCGCGGATGATGCGGATGAACTCGTCGATGTTGGCCAGTGCCACCGCCAGGCCTTCGAGCACGTGGCCACGGTCACGCGCCTTGCGCAGCTGGAACACGGTGCGGCGGGTCACCACCTCGCGCCGGTGCTGCAGGAAGATGTCGATCAGGTCCTTCAGGTTGCACAGCTTGGGCTGACCGTCCACCAGCGCCACCATGTTGATGCCGAAGGTGTCCTGCAACTGCGTCTGCTTGTACAGGTTGTTCAGCACCACCTCGGGCACCTCGCCGCGCTTGAGCTCGATCACCACGCGCATGCCCGACTTGTCGGACTCGTCCTGGATGTGGCTGATGCCTTCGAGCTTCTTCTCGTGCACCAGCTCGGCAATGCGCTCCAGCAGGCTCTTCTTGTTGACCTGATAGGGAATCTCGTCAACGATGATGGCCTGGCGCTGGCCCTTGTCGATGTCTTCAAAGTGGCACTTGGCGCGCATGACCACACGGCCACGGCCGGTGCGGTAGCCGTCCTTCACGCCGTTGATGCCGTAGATGATGCCGGCGGTGGGGAAGTCGGGCGCTGGAATGATCTCCATCAAGTCGTCGATGGAGGCCTCCGGGTGTTTGAGCAGGTGCAGGCAGGCGTCCACCACCTCGTTGAGGTTGTGGGGCGGGATGTTGGTGGCCATGCCCACCGCAATGCCGGCCGAGCCATTCACCAGCAAATTGGGCAGGCGCGTGGGCAGCACCAGCGGTTCTTTTTCGCTGCCGTCGTAGTTGGGTCCGAAATCGACCGTTTCCTTGTCGATGTCGGCCAGCATCTCGTGGGCGATCTTGGCCAGGCGGATTTCGGTATATCGCATGGCGGCGGCGTTATCGCCATCCACCGAACCGAAGTTCCCCTGTCCGTCCACCAGCATGTGGCGCAGCGAGAAGTCCTGCGCCATGCGCACGATGGTGTCGTAGACCGCACTGTCGCCATGCGGGTGGTATTTACCGATCACGTCACCCACGATACGCGCCGACTTCTTGTATGGGCGGTTCCAGTCGTTGTTGAGCTCGTGCATCGCGTACAGCACGCGGCGGTGCACGGGCTTGAGGCCATCACGTGCGTCGGGCAGGGCACGGCCCACGATCACGCTCATCGCGTAATCGAGGTAGCTGCGGCGCATCTCCTCTTCGAGGCTGATGGGCAGGGTTTCCTTGGCAAATGAGGTCATACAGGCGACGGCGTGATTCGGGAACAATCCGCCATTTTATGTGTCAGTTCCACGCTGGGATCTGCGTTGTGCCCCCTGGGTTGATTCCTTGCCCTGTTGCCAGGCTGCAACTGCTGAAAAATGCCGTTACAGTTGTCAGCGGTGCAAACGGCCGGCTCTGATCGGTTGTGGCACAATGAAGGTTCTTTCGGGTGGAGCGGTATCGCTTCCATGGATCATCCTTTATTCACATCAATTACTGAGGGTTCCAATGAAAAAACTGAACAAGATTGCCGCTCTGTTTGCCACTGCCGCACTGGCATCTGCTGCAGGCGCCCAGACCATCGACAACTGGCGCGCGGCCGACGGCACCGTCTGGAAAAACGGCACCAACGAACTCTGCTGGCGCAATGCCAGCTGGACGCCGGCCACCGCTGCCCAGGGCTGCGATGGCGCCATCGTGCCCAAGGCGGCTCCAGCGCCGGCTCCCGCTCCGGCTCCTGCCCCGGCCCCGGCCCCGGCACCCGCTCCTGCCCCCGCACCCGCACCCGCACCCGCCCCCGCCCCCGCACCTGTGGCCGCCGCTGCCAAGGTCACTTACGCCGCCGATGCTTTCTTCGACTTCGACCGTGCCGTCATCAAGCCCGAAGGCCGTGCCCGTCTGGACGACCTGGTTGACAAGGTCAAAGGCATCAACCTGGAAGTGATCATTGCCGTTGGCCACACCGACGCCACCGGCCCTGATGCTTACAACCAGCGCCTGTCCGAGCGCCGCGCCGAAGCCGTCAAGGCCTACCTGGTGAGCAAGGGCATCAATGCCAACCGCATTTACACCGAAGGCAAGGGTGAAGCCCAGCCGGTGGCCGACAACTCCACCCGCGAAGGCCGCGCCAAGAACCGCCGCGTGGAAATCGAAGTGGTGGGCACCCGCGCCAACTGATTCCATCCGGGCTCCCGAAAAACCGCGCCACCGTGCGCGGTTTTTTTTGGCCAGTGCGCCAACCCCCGATAATGTCGTCATGGACAAAACGCTCAACGCCGATCCGGCCGAACTGGCCAAATTTTCCGAACTGGCTCATCGCTGGTGGGACCCGGAAAGCGAATTCCGGCCGCTTCACCAGATCAACCCCCTGCGTCTGGAGTGGATCCACAAACTCGTGCCGCTGACCGACAAGCAGGTCCTGGATGTGGGTTGCGGTGGCGGGATTCTGGCCGATGCCATGGCTCGCAAAGGGGCCCATGTGCTGGGGATCGATCTGGCCGCCAAGGCCCTCAAGGTGGCGCAACTGCATGCCCTGGAAGCCGAAACCCCCCGTGTCACCTACCGCGAGGTGAGCGCCGAGCAACTGGCGGCCGAACAGCCCGAGCAGTACGACGTGGTCACCTGCATGGAAATGCTGGAACATGTGCCCGATCCGGCGTCGGTGGTCCGGGCCTGCCACCAACTGGTGAAGCCGGGAGGCTGGGTGTTTTTCTCGACCATCAACCGAAACCCCAAGTCGTTCCTGTTTGCCATCGTGGGCGCCGAGTACGTGCTGCAACTGCTGCCCAAAGGCACACACGAATACGCCAAGTTCATCAAGCCCAGCGAACTGGCTGCCTATTGCCGTGAAGCCGGCCTCAGCCTTCAGGGAACGCGTGGCATGGAATACAACCCCCTCACGCGGCGTTACTGGCTGAGTGCCGACACCAGCGTCAACTACCTGTTTGCCACCCGGAAAGCGGAATCATGAAGTTTTCCGGCATTCGAGCGGTGCTGTTCGATCTGGATGGCACGCTGGTCGACAGTGCGCCCGATCTGGGGTATGCCGCCGACCAGATGCGGGTGCATCGCGGGCTGCCCTCTCTGCCGTACGAGTTGTACCGACCCATGGCCGGTGCCGGTGCCCGGGGGATGATCCAGGTCGCGTTTGGATATGGACCCGATCATCCGGCGTTTGAGGCCCTGAAGCAGGAATTCTTTGACCGTTACGAGGCCTGCATGACGCAGCGCACCCGCCCGTTTGACCAGGTGCCCGACCTGCTGGACGCCCTTCACGCTCAGGGCCTGGCCTGGGGCGTGGTCACCAACAAGATGGAACGCTTTGCGCTTCCACTCACGGCCGGCATGCCCCTCTTTGCCCGATCAGCCACCGTGGTGGGGGGTGACACCACGCCCCATCCCAAGCCGCACCCGGCGCCCTTGCTGGAGGCAGCCCGAAGGCTGGACCTGCCTGCCGAGGCCTGTCTGTACGTGGGCGATGATCACCGCGACATCCTGGCCGGCCGGGCTGCCGGGATGCCGACCGTGGCCGCCCTTTACGGCTACATCGGCCTGAACACCCACGCCCATGAATGGGGAGCCGATGCCGTGATCGAAGCCCCCCTGGATCTTCTCGACCTTTTCTCTTGAACTTTCCGGATCTGGCGTAAACTAAGAACCATAGGGGCTGCATTGGTTTCGACGTGGGTTCGGGCACGCAGCAGGGCATGTCGAGGTTCTGTCACCTCGTAAAACCGCAGAAAAAAAGTAACTGCAAACGACGAACGTTTCGCACTCGCCGCTTAATCCGGTGAGCCTCGCAACAGTTGGCCCATGGGCTGGGTGAGGGTGGCTGCAAAGCTGTCCTGACTGCGAGGGAATTCACATAGGCTGGCGGCCGCACGGGCAACTTGTGCAGCCGCGAGATCCCAGGTTGCTGGCCCGGTTGGCAGCGTGTCGCTGTGCGGCCCGTCGGGCGAGATCAAATCAGACGACTACACATGTAGAACTGCGCGAAGAAGGCTTGCGGACGGGGGTTCAAATCCCCCCAGCTCCACCACCACACTGTTTAAAGGCCGCTAGGAATGACCACCTAGCGGCTTTTTTTATTGGGGAATCAACGGTTTACTGTGCAGGCATGAACAAGAAAAGCCATTGACAGCTAAACCGAGGCGGGGTGACCATGTTGCATGGCTAGGCAAAAACGCATGAATTGCCATCATCACAGGTTGGTATTACTATAGAATCGATCGTAAAACACAGGAGGCTGCATGTCGACCACACTGACCATTAAAGGGCAAGTCACCATCCCCAAGCAAATCCGCGATGCCCTGGGCCTGCACCCCGGCATGCCGGTGGACTTTGCTGTCAACCAAGACGGCGAAGTGGTGATCCTCAAGGCTGAGGGCTCGGCCAAGCGCAAGCCTGACCGGTTTGAAGCCGCCCGCGGTAAAGCCGACGTCAAGTGGCGCACGCAAGACCTGATGGCGCTGCTGCGCGATGATGTGGGAAATGTCGCCTGATGCTGGTCGACACCAACGTCCTGGTTGATGTCCTGGAAAACGACCCGGACTGGGCCGACTGGTCCATCGCACAGTTGCAGGCCCAGTCCAAGGTGCACCGGCTGGCCATCAACCCCATCATCTATTCAGAGCTGTCGCTGACGTTTTCTACCGTCGAGGCACTGGACCAAGTGCTCGACAGCATGGAACTGCGCATGCTGGAAATACCTAAGCCAGCCCTGTTCCTAGCGGGCAAAGCCTTTGTGCAATACCGCCGCAGCGGGGGCGTGAAAAACAATGTGCTCGGGGATTTTTTTATCGGCGCCCACGCCGCTGTCATCGGCCTGCCGGTATTAACCCGAGATACTCGGCGCTATAAGAATTATTTTCCGAGCGTCAGATTAGTGGCGCCGGAGTGAAAGATCACAAGTGAAAAGACAGATATCAAATATCAACACCAGATCAGGAGGCCGAATTGTCTCGACTCACTGATTTACTTGCCAAAGCCAAGGCAAAGGACTCACAGCTGGGCGCTGATCTGGAGCGTGAGTTCAAGTTGCTCTCATCTCGGCTTCCGTTCGGTCTGAACTTTGAACGCCACAGCCCGGAGGCGGTGGAACTGCCTCTATGCCCGGTCCGCAAAGGTGACAAGGTGCGCGCACTGCCGGAACGTGGCTCGGTCAAAAAGGGTGATCAGCGCCTGTGGCAGGTCAAGGCCATTCACAAGGCCACGAAAGTTGCTGAATTGGAACTGCTGGACACAGCAGAGCCAGAAATGCAATCGGTGCCGCTGGCCGATCTGATCGTGGTGGCCGAGTTCCGCGACACGATTTATCCGGGCATGGTGAGCACCGGCAAGGTCACGCGCGGCGGCGACAAGCCCTTCCACACTGTCATCAACGGTGAGAACTACCACGTGTTGAAGGCGCTGACCTACACGCACCGTGGCAAGGTCGACGCCATCTACATTGACCCGCCCTACAACACCGGTGCGAAGGACTGGAAATACAACAACGACTACGTAGAGGGTGACGATCTGTACCGCCACAGCAAATGGCTGGCGATGATGGAGCGGCGTTTGGACGTGGCCAAGGTGCTGCTTAATCCTGCGGACTCAGTGTTGATCGTAACAATCGACGAGAAGGAATATCTTCGACTGGGGATGTTGCTGGAGCAGATATTCCCCGAAGCCGCTATTCAAATGATTGGCAGTGTCATTAACCCAAAAGGATCAGCCCGAACAGGAAGGTTTAGCAGGGTCGATGAATACATTTACTTTGTTTTCTTCGGTAACTCCAAAGTTACTCCCTGGCGTACTGACATGCTTAGAGAAGTGAACGAGGATGGCCGCAGCGTCCGTTGGGCAGGTTTGATGCGAAATGGGGAGGGAAGTCGAAGAACTCGAATTCCATCGATGTTCTTTCCAATTTTTATCGACAAAGAGACTGGCCAATACCACTCCACTGGCGAGCCTCCACCAGTCGATGTAAAGCCGAATGAAATACCTGTACCTGAGGGAACAATTGCAATTTTCCCTATTGACGGAAATGGTCAGGAACTGATGTGGCGCCTAAGTCCAAGCTCATTTAGAGAGTATTTGGAAATTGGACACGCAAAATTTGGCCCCCGAAACAAGAAAACTGGTTTGCGTTCTGTTTCATACCTTCAATCCGGTATTCGCCAGATGATTGAAAGCGGCGAGATCATCGCTACCGGACGCGATAGTGAGGGCGCGCTCGAACTGCAGTTCGCGGATTCAGTAGGCACAAGAAGTCCAGGAACTCTTTGGAATATGGTTTCCCATAGTGCAAGCGAGCACGGTGCTGGTTTGCTGAAGCGAATGGTTCCCGGGCGACGCTTTCCGTATCCAAAATCTCTGTATGCAGTTGAGGATTGTCTAAGGTTTGTGCTCGCGAAAAAACACCATGCAGTTGTAGTTGATTTCTTTAGTGGATCGGGCACTACTGCCCATGCCGTGATGCGCCTGAACCGCCAAGATGGCGGTCGACGCCAGTGCATCTCAGTTACCAACAACGAGGTGGCCGCTGACGAGCAGAAGGCGTTGCGTGAGCAGGGTTTACGCCCCGGCGATCCCGAATGGGAAAAGCACGGCATCTGTGACTACATTACCAAGCCGCGCGTGGCGGCTGCGATTACCGGCAAGACGCCAGCCGGTGAGCCGATCAAGGGCGATTACAAGTTCACCGACGAATTCCCGATGGCCGATGGTTTCGAGGAAAACGCAGAGTTCTTCACCCTGACTTACGATGCCAAGAGTGCGGTCAACCACAACCTGGCGTATGCGCGCATCGCCCCCATGCTGTGGTTGCGGGCGGGGGCCCAAGGGCGCCGCGTCGACAAATTACCACTCGAGGGATGGGCAGTGGCAGATACCTATGGGTTGTTGACCGAGGTGGATCAAGCCACGCCGTTCATCCATGCGGTTAGTGCCGCAAACCAGTTACGCATTGCCTACATCGTCACCGACGACGACCGGCGTTTTCAGGCCATTGCCAAACGCCTGCCTGATGGGGTCGAGCCAGTGCGGCTGTATGAGTCATACCTGTCCAATTTCAGCTTCGCGAACGGGGAGTAAGGATGAAGTTCACCCTCAAGGACTATCAACGTGACGCCGTGCGCGATGCATTGAACAACCTCAAAGATGCCCAGGACGATTGGCGTCGTAAATCGCGCAAGTGTGCGTTTTCGCTGACGGCCGTGACGGGCGCTGGTAAGACCGTGATGGCCGCCGCTGCCTTCGAAGCGCTGTTTCACGGCGATGATGAATTTGATTTCGATGCTGATCCAGGCGCGGTGGTGATCTGGTTCAGCGACGATCCGTCACTGAATGAGCAAACGCGCTTCCGCTTGATGGAAGCCAGCGACCGTATCAATCACACCGATTTGGTGGTGGTGGAAAACACCTTCAACCGTGCACGGTTCGAGGCCGGGAAAATTTATTTCCTCAACACCCAGAAGTTGGGCAAGAACAGTCTGCTGGTGCGCGGTCACGACCAAGAAGAGCTGGAGGCTAAGGCTGGCGCACTGTTGCCGGAGACCCGACCAGACCTTCGCGCCTACACCATCTGGGACACGATTCAGAACACGATTGAAGACCCCGAGCTGACGTTGTACCTGGTACTGGACGAAGCTCACCGGGGCATGGGCAATGCCACGGTGAAAGAAAAAGGCACCATCGTGCAACGCCTGATCAACGGCTTCGGCAGTGTGCCCGGCATCCCGGTGGTGTGGGGTATTTCGGCCACTGTAGAGCGTTTCAACAAGGCCATTGAGTTTGCGGGCAAGCACATCAAGCTGCCTAACGTTGTGGTGGACGCAGTCAAGGTGCAGGAATCCGGCCTCATCAAAGACACCATCTTGTTGGATATCCCAGATGAAATCGGCGACTTCGACACAGTGCTGGTTCGGCGCGCTACGGACAAGCTGAAAGACTCCACCATCGCCTGGCATGAATATGCCAAACAACAGGATGAAGCCCGTGCGGTGGTACCGCTGATGGTGCTGCAAGTGCCTAACACCCCTGATCCGAATGAAATCGGGCGGGCACTGGACACGATTTTTGATCGCTACCCGGAGTTGCCTGCTGCGAGCGTGGCCCATGTGTTCGGCGATCACACCACGCAGCAATTCGGCAACCACCATGTGCCTTACATCGAACCGCAACGGGTGCAGGACTCCACGTGGGTGCGGGTGCTGATCGCCAAGGATGCCATCAGTACCGGCTGGGACTGCCCGCGCGCAGAAGTGATGGTGTCGTTCCGCGCTGCCAGCGACCGCACCCATATCACCCAATTGCTGGGACGGATGGTGCGTTCGCCGCTGGCCCGCCGCATTCCTGGTAATGATCGACTGAATGCGGTGGATTGCTTGCTGCCGAAGTTCAACCGCAAGACGGTTGAAGAGGTGGTTGATGCCTTGATGAAGGGCGATGACTCAGCACCACCCACCGGGCGCATCCTAATCGACTACGTGGAAGTCAAGCCACACCCAGAGGCCAGTGTATCTGTTTGGGATGCGTTCGAATCTTTGCCGTCGCAGACCCGTCCGCAGCGTGGTGCGAAACCGGCAAAGCGCCTTACAGCGCTTGCTCATGAATTGGCGTCTGACGGCATTCTGGCGGGTGCGGGTAGGTTGGCTCATGGCGTGATGCACAAGGCGCTGGATGTATTTCAGGAATCTCAGAAAGAGAAGATCGAGGCCAAGCGCAAGTCCGTGCTGACGGTGGATGGCAAGACGGTTGTTGCCGACATGAAGGGCAAGGAAAAGACGTTTGACGAATTCTGGGAAGATGCCGACGTTGCAGTGATCGACGACGCCTACCGGCGTGCGGCGCGCATCTTCAGCCCTGACATCGCAAAAACATATGTCGAGCATCTGGCTCAGCAAGTGGCCAGCGTAGATGACGATCCGGAGGAGTTCCTTGAGGCCATTGTCGAGGCGCGGGTCACTGTCGCGGGGCTCGGCTTGGTCACCGAGGTGCAAAGCTATTTTGATGCGGAAGCTGACAAGCTTGCGAAAGCGTGGCTAACGGAATACGCGCCTCAGATCAAGGCGCTGTCGGACGACCGCAAGGAGTCCTACCGCCAGATCGTAGAGATGAGCACCGAGCCGCAGAGTGTGGATTTGGCAAAACCCGAGTCACGCTATGAAGCCACCAAGGCACGTGAGAACGATAAGGAAATCACCTTCTCGACGTGGAAAACCCATCTGCTGGCCGACAAGGATGGTAGGTACCCGGCCGAGTTGAATGAATGGGAACGCACGGTTGTAGAGGCGGAATCCAAGCGGGTGGGCTTCCGGTTCTGGTATCGCAACCCGCAGCAACCTGGGCAGTCCTCTCTGGGTATTGCCTACGTCGAGGATGAGCAGTTCAAGATCGTCCGGCCTGACTTCATCTTTTTCGCTGAGCAAGATGGCAAGGTCGTGGTGGATTTGGTTGATCCGCATGGGCTCCATCTGGCCGACGCACTGCCAAAGTTGCAGGGTTTGGCGGCGTACGCAAACGAACACGCTGACGCTTACCGCCGTATCGAGGCTGTGGCCGAAGCCAGCGGCAAACTGCGCGTACTCGATTTGACTCGAGCAGATGTTCGTGCGGAGGTGCTGGCAGCTTCGAGTGCGAAAAGCTTGTTCGAAGGCCTGTTGGCTGTTGACTATGTATGACCTTCGTACCACTTTGGATCGTCTGCACTTTGGAACTGCATAAATTCAGTTAGTTTTGATGCTGCTAAATAAAACTCAACAACGAGTCTATGAATGGTTGAATGATGACCTCGGCCTTCCAGTCTTTGCCGAGGCGTATAGAGGTGCCGCTATTTTCATTGATCAGAAACCGGCAGGTTACATCTCATTTGTTGCACATGCTGGACGGGACTTGATGAACGGTCTTGCAGCGGCAATACACGGAATCAAAAGAAAACAAGTGCAATATGTACAACTCGTCAATAGTTTTCAAGAGGATTGGCTCGATGAGTGGCGATCCGATAATGAACTGCTAACGAATGCTGATATCGCCGGTCATTTGATACCCGCAGATGTATGTAAAAAAATTTCCACCTTGATTGATGAACATAAGTCGGGTCGAGAACGAAGCACTGAAACTGATGGATTGTTTTTTAGTACATTTCTCGATTATTCCGATCGCGACAAGATTCCCGGTAATTTTCTTGCGGAATGGAAATCTGCAAAAAACTGGTTCCTTGTCCATGCGCATCTGCGCGAGACGCCTTTTCATGCAGAAACTGACAATGACTTGGTGAAGTATTTCAATTGCCTAGATGGGTATCTCTACATAGCTGCCAGCAGCCAATACGATCGATTAAAGGACCTGAATGAAGCCCTGGACGCCACCAACCAATGAGATGATAGAAAAAGTACTGGCGTCCGTTAAAAAAGAGACGGATAGACAGTACTTCTTCACCAGGTTAAAAAACCCTCTCTGGATAAAGCCACTAAGTAAACGCGGCTATTTCAACTGTCCTCCTGGTGTGAAACAGCTTCCTGACGGATATGTGCAATACCCGCATTGGCCGGAACTGAGCTATTTGGTGGCCGTCGCGGAGAAATCTCCAGATCAAGTGGTCGAGATTATTTCATCTCTGCCAAAAACAGATAATCCACGGATTTATGACGATATCCTGGCGATTGCCCTTAAGCTCGATGGAGAAAAATCGGCCAAGTTGCTTCCGAAGCTTATGGAATATATTGAGCTTGATAATTCATTTTTCGCTCACCGTTATCCAGAATTGCTCCAACATTGGGCCAAACAAGGCAGCATTGGTGAAGCGCTTGAAATAGCGAAAATGCTTGTTCCCTTTCGAGAAGATCCTAGGACGCTAGACAAACAGCAACTCCGAAAAAAGAAACCAAATACATCAGGGACATCACTTGAGCCAGCCCCCCGATTTCCCCGATGGGAATATCAGCAAATCCTAAAAAAAGGTGTTCGTCCCTTAGCTGATCATGAGCCTTATCAGCTTTCCCGCATCCTGATTGATGCAGTGGCAAGCATGATCAGACTGGGAATGCATCAGGAAGATTTCGAAAAAGGCAGTGACCAGGACTATTCAGAAATCTGGTGCTGCAGGCTGGATAAGCCGGATCGCGACTATCAGGATGTGAAGGAAACCCTGGTGCAGACGCTGACCTATGCCTGTGAACAGGTCTATGAGAACGTACCGGAATCTATTGATGCCCTGGATCAGGCATTGCGAACTCATCGATGGAAGGTGTTCAAGCGATTGCGGCAGCACCTTTATGCGTCACATTCCAATGAGCGGACCCTTCCATGGATACGCGAGCAGATTCTTGGTCACACTGACTATCACAAATGGGAGCATCACTTCGAATTTCAATTAATGATCCGCAAGGCCAGTGAAGCCTTCGGCCCACGCCTGCTCAGTGCGGAGGAACGAAAGAGGATTTTCGACGCTATTCTCGGCGGGCCTGCGAAAGAAGATTTCCGTGAATGGATGGGTGAGCGGTACAGTGAGGAAGCTTTTCAGCAGCGTCGGCGCTACTTTCATCGCATGCAGCTGCGCCCATTCGCCGAAATAATTAGCGGGGATGTCCAAAGGTATTTCGGTGAGCTGGTAGATGCTGCATCAGCTGAGGCTGTTACCGATGACAGTTATTCACCCTACGGCGGAGTAACCGGCGGCACGGTCAGTTTCCGGAGCCCGAAGTCCTCCGAGGATCTTGAGAACCTCACGGATGAAGAGCTTCTGGCTTACCTAAACGACTGGAACGAAGAGCATCGTGATAAGGATAACTGGCTGGTTGAGATTAATATCTCCGCGCTGTCTGGTGTCTTCCAGTCACAGTTTAAAAAGAAGATCGTGCCAGATGGCGAGCGTCTGGCGTTCTGGCTGGCGAACCGTGACAGGATTGCTCGGCCGATCTATGTCGCGGCCATGATCAAGGCCATGCTCGAACTCGTCAAAGAGAAGAATTTCGATAAACTGGAGCAGTGGCTCGAGTTCTGTGCATGGGTCCTGTCACATCCGGACACGGCTCGAGTAGAAGGACAATCCGAGACAAGAGACGAATCACGCGACTATCCCGACTGGGGTAGTTCGCACCGGGCCGTGGTCGACTTTATTGATGCCTGTGTGAACAAGGATGCGGATGCGCCAATTACCGCAAGGGATGGCCTTGCCGCTCTGCTTCGACAGGCGTGCGGTCAGTCCGACTGGCGGCTGGACCATGACCGCCCGGTGTTGCTTAACCGCGACGATCTTATTACCGAGGCGATCAACAATACCCGAAGCCGGGCACTCGAATCCCTTGTTAATTTTGGTTTCTGGATTCGTCGTCAGTTGCAGGAAGACCAGTCGCCGGAAGTAACCGACATCCTCGCGAAACGTATATCAGAAAATGCTGAAATCCCGCTAACCCGGCCTGAACAGGCGCTTCTGGGGATGCATTTTGGAAACATTTGCGCCCTAAATCGGGATTGGGCCGCCCAGCAACGCGAAGTCTTTTTCCCGCAGGCGAATAAAACTTTTTGGCGAGATGCTTTCGGCAGCTACATCCGCTTTAACCGTCCGGTCAAACTTGTATTTGAAATTTTGCAGGGTGAGTTTGAATACGCAATAGAGAACCTCAATATCCTGGCGAACGAAAAAGGCGACGGTAAGGAGCTTATCGACAGACTAGGCCAGCACCTTTTCACGTACTACCTTTGGGATGTCTACCCCCTGACGGGTGATGAAAGCCTGCTTGAGCGTTTCTACGATAGAACTAAGGGTGATAAAAAGAGTTGGGGACAACTTTTCGATCATGTTGGTCGATCAATGCGAAATAGCGGAAAGCAACTGGATCAAGCGCTGGTTGCTCGTATTTTTTCTTACTTCGATTGGCGTTATGAAGTTGCTGAGCCGTTGGAACTTCAAAATTTTACCTTTTGGTTGGAAGCTGAATGCCTTGATCCAATCTGGCGATTGAGTTCCTACTCTGGCATTCTCAATCTTGCTAAAGGAAAAAATCTTGATTTTTATCTTCAAATAAAAGCGTTAAATAAAATGCTTCCGAACCAGATGGCATTGGTTGTTGAATGCTTTGCAAAAATAACAGACGCTATGAACCAAGATACACAGATGTACATTTCCGCTGAGGATGCAAAACCTATCCTAAAAGCGGGGCTGTCTGCAGAAATGCCCCAGATCAAAGACAACGCCAAACGTGCTAGAGAAAATCTATTGCGACTCGGGCGTTTTGACTATCTGGACGTTGAGTAATGTGGGTGTTGTTTCTGGTGAAACTGTCGTTAGGGATGGTGTTCAAAACTCTGCCGCAGACGCATTCCGAAGGGCTGCTCCCCGCCTGACAATACGCCCATGAAGCAACAAGACCTTGGCCTGAATCTGAGCAAGCGACGCACGCGCAAGGCGGTG
>QLAH01000074.1_pt1 | contig 96122 bp, 75 predicted proteins | sample 4693081 | NCBI WGS metagenome assembly QLAH01 (sample SAMN09425401, study PRJNA476045) | Lake water metagenome, whole genome shotgun sequencing project.
TGATCCGTTCCCATTGGTCATCCCGGAGTGCATAACGCCGCGTCATCTACCACACCTCCTAATTGCCCTGAAATCCCCAAGACGTTTACTCTACAACCAATCCAACTTCATTTGATGACAGCCCCTAAGCCTAACAACAGCGAAAATACCTTGACATTAATGGATCTACTAGAAGGTGGTAGAACTTTTTCATACGAAGAACTTCCTGATCAGCTATGGGCAGCTACAGGAGTCAAGATTAACTGCTTAGACGAATATAGGAAATTTGGGAGATTAAGGAACCAGATTATTCATTTCTCAATGACAAATATCACAAATCCAGATATAGAAACCATTAAATATGCCTTTGATTTTTTAGATCCTTTAGTTGAAAGTTTTTGGGGTAGATCAGTTTTAGAGTTTGTCATAAAAGATCCTCATCATTATTTGCATGATTTCCAAAATGGAATCCTGGAAGACAACATAAGAAGTAAGTATGGAATGAATAATCGATTAAGGAGATTTCTTGGAGACTTTAGCCGTCAGGCTTGGGAAAGAATGCAAGATAGTTTCAAAGAAGACATAGGCTATAAACTATATCTAATTGAAAGATATGGAAATTTAATATCTGAAGAGTCAAGCTCCCATGCTGTCAATGCGAAAAATTGGGATAAAGAAGACGAGGAGGCAAATGATTTGCAAACTCTTTCACATGACTGGGAGATTTTCTTAGACTCCTTTTAGGAATCGCGCCAGATATTCTCGGGAAACCATTTTCTGTAGTGCCATAGTCCAGTAGCAATGGGACAAGCCCAACACTCGAAAACCACGACAATCTCGGGGAGGGCAGGTTTCAAACCTGCCCCTACAACAACGCTAATTGCTGTAACTCACGGAAGCTAACGGGTGCCTGCTTGTTCGCCGTCGCTGCCGACACGAATGGTGATGTCTGAGCCGAGGTCGCCCGTGGCCGATCGATCCAGCTCCCCATAGCCCAGTCGCCGCCGCACCAGTTCCGCCAGGTCGGTGTTGCCGTTTTGGACAATGATTTGCGTGTCGCGCTGGGGTTGGGGCCAGGGGTCGATCGCCCGTACCCGTTGGAATCCGGCTCGCTGGAGTTGCTGAAGGGTGCGATCGAGCGTTGCCGGGTTGCCGCTGGCGTTTTGCACGGAAATGCGGCTGTAGGTTTGGTCGTATTGATCGCGGGCGCTGGCGCTCAACAGCCTGGTGCGACGGCTCACACCGGGGCGATCGGGCGGAAAATAGGTTTCCAACAAGCGGCCCAAGGTGTTGGAGTCGGTGTTCCAAAAGTTGTTTGCATCCATTTGACCGGGCAATAGCAACAACTGCAACTGCTCCGGTTCTTGCTGAATCAGCAGGTGGACGATCGCCAGCACCTCCTGGCGCGATAGGTTCGTGCGCAGATATTTGTGAGCACGCTGGGCAATTTGCGGCAACTGGGGCAAGATGCTGGGACTCAACGCCCGATCGCGCAGGGCCCGCAACAGGACTTGCAACCGCTGCACCCGATCGAGTTCACCCCAGGGACTATTCACCCGATAGCGAGCGAATTGCTCCGCCGCGCTGCCATCCAAGCTTTGCCAGCCGCCATCCAGCCGAATATCAAGCTGCCCTGCCCGATCGTGGTAGGCCATCGCTTGGGGCACAAGCAATTCCACCCCGCCCAGCAAATCGACCACCTCGCGCAGGCCTTCGGGATTCAGCCGCACGGTGCGATCAATCTGCAAGCCGCCCAGGGTGGTACTGACGGCCTGTTGCACCAACGCCGTCCCCCCGATCGAGTCCGCCTCATGCAACGCCCCCACCGCACCGCTGGGAAACGTCACCCGCGTGTCTCGGGGCAGCGACATCACCGTCGTTGCGTCCTCCAACGGATCCAGCCGCACCAGCCAAATTGCGTCCGCGTGGCCATTCAGGGCCTCCGGTGCGCCCAGGGGAATCCCCGGCGACGGCTCCACCCCCAACACCAGCACCGTCAATGGTTGCAGCAGCCGGTATTGCAAGCCATTGCGCCACAAATGCTCCAGGGTTTCGTGGCGCAGCAGGGGCACAACCGCCGGATCGAGGGGCATGAACAGGGCGGCGGCGGCTCCCAGGGTGGCGGAAATTGTGCCGATCGCCACGCCGGCCGTGCCCCAAAACAACAGCCGCGCCAACCAGCTCGATCGGGGCTGCGCCAACTCCGGCACGGCCCAGCGAGCCAACCCCGATCGCGCGGGAAACGGCGGACGCAAGGGGCGAGAAACGGGGCTAGAGGATTGGCTCAACGGTCGATTCAAGGTCTAACAACGCCAGAAGAAGGGTTAGGAAAACGGAGTAACAACGTAACAATAGAACAAGGCTGCGGCCGCCGAATACGTGACGATTTGCACGGATTCCTAGCGGTTTACCAGGTCATTTCAGCGCTAATTGCTGGCCGTTAAGCGAATTGTAAGGCGCAAATAGACGGCGATCGGCTGGCCCGCCACCGTCAGCGCTGGCAAAAATCGCAACTGAGCCGCCCGCGTTTGGAGCGCCTGTTCCGCCGCCGCCCCCAGGCCGGGGGTCAAGACTCCCGCAAAGCCCACGGAGCCATCGGCCATTACTGCCAAGCGCAAATCTACCGCACGACCCGCCCAGCCCGCCAGTTCGGGGTATTGACTCAGGTTCAGGCTCGGCGGCGCAGATTGCAGTTGGGGCGATCGACTCAAATCCCCGGGCTGAATAATCGGCCCACCGTCGCCGGGAGTCGTCAGCTCCAGCCCCACCACCGACAGGGCCAAGCTGCCCCCTCCGGTACTGGGTTGGCCCCCGTTGGGCGGCGGTGGATTTCCTGGGTTGCCATTGGTGCTACCGCCAGGGCCGATCGGCCGGTTTGGGGCCGGGGGCTGGCCCGCTGGTGGGTTATAGCCCGGTGTGAAGTAGTCCGGCGGCACATTCGGATCGATCGGGTCGGGGTTAAAGGGCTGAACCGGGGCGCTGGGGCCGGGATCGGCCGCCGGCCAACGCGGTGCGACGGCCCGATCGCCCGCGATCGGCCCCGACCCTTGGAGCTGGCTGGGATCGAGTTGCCGCAATTCTGGCAACGGTCGCAGGGGTTGGGCCGCCGTCGGAGCCGGATTGGCCGGGGCCGGGTTGGCGGCATTCGGATTCGCTGGGGAATTATTCGGCCCGCTCGCCCCAGCACCGTTCGCTCCTGCGCCACTGCCCTGGGCCGGCAGCACGATCCGGGAGATCGGCACCAGCGCCGAAGCCTCCGTACCGATTTTGCCCCCCGCACCGCGCAGGCTCCACAGCCCGATCGCATGGATCGCCACCGCCGCCCCCACACAACCCCACCAGAAGCGCCGCGATCGCCCCTGCGGTCGATAATGAATCGGCAGCCCTTCCGGGTCAGCCCGGTGCGTCGATCGGGTCGATCGGCGATCAGTGATCCTATCGGTGATCATTCAGTAGCCGTCACCCGCCCCACAGGCGATCGAGGGTTCATCAAAGGCTAATCAACAGTCAACACAGAGTTGTACGATCCCAGTTGGCGAATCCCAGTTGTACGATCCCATTATCGAAAATTCATCGGCGAAATCACCATCCGGATTAAAAGACCCTTTTGCCGTCTCCGGCGATCGCCCCCATATTCCAACGTCCCTACCCTCCAAACCCCTCAGCCCCTGTTTATAAAACCATCCTTACCCGTCCTATGACCGCCACCAGCACCGCACCCAAACTGATCACCGCCCTCGACTACTTTCGCCAAAGCGCCGGCCAGTGGCAATCCCAGCGCGTGACGCACCACCTCGCCTTCCGCCGCGCCGAAATTGGTGAATCGGAAATCCAAGTGGAAATGATTGATGTCACCGATCCGCGCGTGGCCGAAATTTGCAACCTGTATGAAATTGACCCCGCCACGGCGGCCGGCGGCGCGCACGTGACCTGGAAAAGCCTGATGGCCTGGGATGCCTCCGAGGAGGACAACCACGAAGGCGCAACCGTCATGGTGATTGTGCCCGATGCGGCGGACGATCGGCGGGGCAAGCTACTGCGGGAGCGCGGCTATGCCGAAACAGCCCCCGTCGCGGGTGAATATCACCTGGACGATGAAGGCGGCATGGTGCTGACTACGGAATACGAAACCATGAGTTCCGTCGAGCGGTTCTGGTTTCCGAATCCCGACTTGCGGATGCGCACCAGCGTTCTCAAGCGGTTTGGCGGTTTCAACACGGCGACCTTTTGCACGGAAGTGCGCGCGGGCCAGACCGCCACGGCGGTGGCCCCGGGCGGCGATCGGGAGCAGTCCGTTTCGGTGTTGGGTTGGTAGCGGGTTGCCCCCTTCGCCCCCTGGAGGCGGATGCTGAGAGGTTGATCCGCGCCCGATCGGCCGCCCGTTCCCCGGCGGCTTTGTCAGGGTTGGTTGGCGAAGAGACAACAGCGACGTGAAACGCTTTGGTACAATCTGCAATAGCTATCAATGCTTTTAAACAGTAGAGCGCTCCGGTGCTCCCACTGGCTTCACGATCGCCCTGCGATTCCCCAGCAAGGCCGCAGCGGAAATCGTGCAATTCATGGCAAAACATGTGCGCCTATGGCAACATGTCAAGCTTTATGAAGCCCTTTTCAGGAAAAGCGATCGCCCTCGCATCGATCTCGTAACCTGAAAAATGGCAAATTTGGCAGCCTGGTTTTGCCGCCATCTGCCAGCCAATGTGCCTTTAACAAGCGCACGTTAACAAAGCCCGTGACTTTTTGAGACTACCGAGACTACGGAGATTCTGACGTGGCTATTCCTGTATTGAACTTCTCCCCTTCTTCGCAAAACCAACGTGTGTCTGGTTACGAAGTGGGTAGTGAAGAGCAGCCGAAAATTTATGTGATCGAGAACGTCTTCTCGGGCGGTGACATGGATGAGCTGATCTGGGCGGCTTACCGCCAGATCTTCAGCGAACACCAAACCATCGCCAGCAACCGCCAAACCTTCCTAGAATCGCAGTTGCGCTACGGCCAAATCAGCGTCAAGGATTTCATCCGCGGCTTGGCTACGTCGGATAGCTTCCGTCGTCTGAACCTGGAACCCAACAGCAACTACCGCTTTGTGGACATCTGCGTCCAACGGATTTTGGGTCGTGATGTGTACAGCGATCGCGAGCGGATTGCTTGGTCGATCCTGTTGCCGACCAAGGGTCTGCAAGGCTTCATCGATGCCCTGGTGGACAGCGATGAATACGCCAGCAACTTTGGTGACAACACGGTGCCGTTCCAACTGCGCCGCATCCTGCCCCAACGGGCCCAAGGCGAAACGCCCTTCAACCTGAAGTCGCCTCGCTACGATGCTTACCACCGGACGCAATTGGGCTTCCCGCAAACGGTGTGGCAAAACGCGGTGCGTCGCTTCAAGCCCCAGGAACAAAAGGTGGGTGCTGGCAACCCGCAGGGCTTCCTGGGTATGGCCCGTGCCGTTACGCCGTCGTTGCCGGTGATGCCTCGCACGCCGTTGGCTAACATCAACATCGCCACGGCGGTTCCCTATCGCAAGCGCTAGAGCCGATCGAGCGACGGCCCGAGGCCCGTTTGGCTAGGTTCCGGCTCGCTCATCACGCCTAGAGCATCATGCCTAGTCCATCCAACTAGGCCATCAAAAAGGAGGGTTAGGATTTGCGTCCTGGCCCTCCTTTGTTGGTGTTTAGGTTTTGGTGTTTAGGTTTGTAGAGGTTGCTGAGGGAGGGCGATCGAGCCGATCGAGCGGGCCAAGCCACTTGGCTCGGCCCAGGAACGGCGGACAGAGATTACATCCCGAAGCCGCCCATGCCCATGCCGCCCATGCCCATGCCACCCATACCCATGCCACCCATACCGCCCATGCCGCCCATGGGATCGCCACCACCAGCAGGCGCGGCGGACTTCGGTTCGGGTTTGTCCACGATCACGGCTTCGGTGGTCAGGACGAGACCGGCGATCGAGGCAGCATTTTGCAGGGCAATGCGCAGCACCTTGGCCGGGTCAATGATGCCCGAGGCGGCGGTGTCTTCATAGTTACCGGTGAGGGCGTTGAAGCCGGTGTTGCCACCGCGATCGCGCACTTTTTCCACAACGACGGAGCCTTCATAGCCCGCGTTGTCAGCGATTTGCCGCAGGGGCACGGTCAGGGCGCGGGCCACGATGTCCGCGCCGATCGCCTCTTCGCCGTGCAAGGTGGCCTTGAATTCGTTGGCCACCTTGGCCAGTTGCATCAGGGTTGCGCCGCCGCCCCCAATCACGCCTTCGGCGATCGCTGCTTTGGTGGCGTTCACGGCATCTTCGATCCGCAGCTTGCGTTCCTTCAGCTCGGTTTCGGTGGCGGCCCCCACTTTGATCACGGCCACTCCACCGATCAAACGGGCAATCCGTTCTTGCAGTTTTTCGGTGTCGTAGTCGCTGTCGGTGGTGGCGAGTTCTTCCTTCAGCTTGTGGACGCGGGCTTCGATCGCCGCTTTATCGGCCTGATCACCCGCCACGATCGTCGTCGAATCCTTCGAGATCGTCACCTTTTGGGCAAATCCCAACACGCTGCTATCAGACGATTCCAGCGTCATGCCTGCGTCTTCGCAAACCAGTTGACCGCCCACCACGAGGGCAATGTCTTCGAGCATGAACTTGCGGCGCTCGCCGAAGCCCGGAGCCTTGACGGCGGCCACGTTCAGCACGCCGCGCAGCTTGTTGATCACCAAGGTGGACAGCGCGTCGCCTTCGATGTCTTGGGCAATGATCAGCAGCGATCGCCCGTCCCGCACGGCCCCTTCCAGGATGCTGACGATTTCGGTGAGGCTATTGATTTTGCCGTCCGTCAGCAACACCGCCACATTGTTCAACTCCACGATCATCCGTTCGGAGTCGGTGACGAAGTAGGGCGAGGTGTAGCCGCGATCGAACTGCATCCCTTCCACCACATCCATTTCGGTGGTCAGAGACTTCGATTCTTCGACGGTGATCACACCGTTTTGGGTGACGCGCTCAAAGGCCTCGGCGATCGTGTTGCCAATTTCAGGGTCGCTGCCGGCTGCCACCGTGGCGATTTGGGCGATCGCCTGGTTGCCGCTGATCGGCTGGGCGAGGGTGTTAATCTCCGCCAGCAAGCGCGCGATCGTTTTATCGATGCCACGCCGCAAGGGGACTGGATTCGCACCGGCGGTCACATTTTTCAGGCCTTCATGCACCATCGCCTGAGCCAACACAGTGGCGGTGGTGGTGCCGTCTCCGGCGATATCTTTGGTTTTGGTGGCCACTTCGCGAACGAGGCGCGCACCAGCATTTTCTAAGGGATTTTCGAGTTCAATTTCTTTGGCGATCGTAATGCCATCGTTCACGATGCTCGGGATGCCAAATTTCTTTTCCAGCAAGACGTTTCTGCCCTTGGGGCCAAGCGTCACACGCACGGCATCGGCCAGGGCGTTTACACCGTTTTCGAGGGCGCGGCGCGATTCGTCGCTGAAGGAAACGATTTTAACCATAGGGGTGTGGGGTCGCTATGCGTGATTTACCAATGGTTCACCCCAAGACTGTATGCAAAATTGGCACTCACGGAAAGGGAGTGCTAACCGAACCTAGGGAATTTTCAGCCTGTCTCTTGGAGGTTGTCTGAAAAGCCAGAATTGACACTCTGCACGCCCCAGCGATCGCCTCAGACAAGGGGCTTAGAGCGTGTCATCAAATGGGATGGATTGGGGTTGAAATGATTGATTTTCCTAGCCCAACCGCCCCAGACAAGGGGCTTAAGCCCCTTGCCCCCCACGATTCGGCAACGCAAGAATCAGGGTTTTGGGGATTTGATGACAGCCCCTAAAGCCCCTTGCCCCCCCGATTGTTAGTGATCTGCGAGGGCCTGAAGATGCGTCTCAGGCAGCCTCTTAGGCGGGAACTGGCGAGGCGATCGGGTTCAAAGTTCCTCAAAGCGAATATTGATGTTGATCGTGTCGGGGGCGAGCATCGTTCCCTGCAACACCAACGCAACCGAGGGAGTCGCCGCCCCCTGCACGGTTAATTGATCGCCCACTTGCAAGGTGTTTTGAGCCGTTGGGCGGGTGGGTTTCAGCCCCAAGGACGCGGGGGGATCAAAGACGATGCTGAAGCCCCAAGTGCCGATCGAGGCGTTGATGGTGCGCTCGGTGTAGCCCAGTTTGCCGAGGGCTTGGCGATAGAACTGGACGGCGGCTTCGGGGGTGGATTTGCCTTGAAAATTCAGGCTCTGTTGGCCGTAGGCATTGGCCGAGAACAGGGCGGGCCGGTTGGCGGGTGAGCCAATGGGCTGGGGCAGGCCTTGCAAGATGCGGAGGACGTTGGGTGTGGCGCTGGGCTGGGTTTGGGCGATCGCCTGGGACGTGGGCAGGCCGATCGCCCCGATCGCACCGCCCAGCAAGACCAGGCTCACCAGGGCGATCGGGCCGATCGCTCGCTGTCCATAACTCCGGTTTTGTGACCCAAGCATCGCTATCTCTCCCAGACGTGGAACCGAACACCAACCTAGCTCAGGGTCTGGGCGCTGTCCAAGCCGCCCACAAGTCGCAGGGGTTAATCAACAGCATCTCTGGAGGATCTTTGGGGCATTGGGGCGGTAGCTCGATCACCCCATGCTCTACACTGTGAAAGTCCTAGCGGTTGCCCAAGCCTCATTCGGTAGCACCGCCGCCCCCTGCCGCAATCCTTCAGCCGCAATCCTTCAATTGTTTTCAGCCATGACTGCCACCCAGGTCAGCGACCTCGAAGCCCAACTGAGCCAACTGCAAGCCGAAGCCCAAAGCGCAATCGGCGAAGCGCCCGACCTCGACGCGATCGAGCAGTTGCGCGTTGCCTTCCTGGGCAAAAAAGGCAAAATCTCCGCCGTCCTCGGTGCCATGGGCAAACTGCCCGCCGAAGACCGGCCCCGCATCGGCGCAAAGGCGAATGAGGTGAAAGACGCGGTGCAAGCGATCCTCGATCGCCGCCGCACCGATCTGCAAGCCGACGCAATTCGGGTGCGGCTGGAGGCGGAAACCCTCGACGTGACTGCGCCGGGAACCTATCGCCCCCTGGGTCGCAAGCACCCCCTGGCCAGCACGATCGACAAGGCCCTTGATATCTTCGTGGGCTTGGGCTACACCGTCGCCGACGGCCCCGAAATGGAAACCGACTATTACAACTTCGAGGCCCTGAACACGCCCGCCGACCACCCGGCGCGGGACATGGCAGACACGTTCTATTTGCCCGATGGCAACCTGCTGCGGACGCACACCTCATCGGTGCAAATCCGCTATATGGAAGAGCACGAGCCGCCGATCCGGGTCGTTGCGCCCGGGCGGGTCTATCGGCGCGACCAGGTGGATGCGACCCACGCGGCGGTGTTCCACCAAATTGAGCTGCTGGCGATCGATGAGGGGCTGACCTTCACGGACATGAAGGGGACGATCGAAACCTTCTTGGGCGAGATTTTTGGCGAAGTGGAAATCCGGTTTCGCGCCAGCTATTTCCCGTTCACGGAACCCTCGGCGGAGGTGGATGTGAAGTGGAAGGGGCGCTGGCTGGAGGTGTTGGGCTGCGGGATGGTTGACCCAAATGTGCTGAAGGCGGCGGGTCTCGATCCGGAAGTCTATTCCGGTTTTGCGGCGGGGTTTGGTGTGGAGCGGTTCGCGATGGTCTTGCACCAAATCGACGATATTCGCCGGGTCTATGCTAGCGATCTACGGTTCCTGCGCCAGTTTTAACCGGTTTTAACCAGTTTTTATCGATTCCGGTCGATTGGAGTTGATTTTAAGCAGTTTCCTCGATGTAGCTCCCTCGGTGTCCATGGGTACGATCGACGACGGGGCCGATCGCTGGCGATCGCTGATGGTGGGCAATTCGCGCTGGCATTGGGGCGAGTGGACGGGCGATCGGCTCGATCGCACCTGGGATGATCCCCAACCGCCCGAGGACGACCAGGCGCAGGGGCCGGTTTGGGCCGCGTCGGTGGTTCCGGGGGCGATCGATCGGTGGCGCGATCGAGCCGATTGGCATCAAATCACTTTGGCCGATGTGCCGATCGCCGGGATCTATTCGACCCTGGGGATCGATCGGGCCTTGGCCGTCCTAGGAGCAGGTCAGCGCTATGGCTTCCCGGCGGTGGTGATCGACGGCGGCACGGCCTTGACCCTGACGGCAGTGGATCCAAACCGACAACTGATCGGCGGGGCGATCGCGCCGGGGCTGGGCCTGCAACTGCGCAGCTTGACGGAAAAAACGGCCGCCCTACCGCCCGTGTTGCCGCCGGAGCAATTGCCAGATCCGTGGGCGCAGGATTCGGTGGGGGCGATCGCCAGCGGCGTGGCCCATGGGGTGACGGCCTTGGTGCAAACCTGGCTGCGGAATTGGCGATCGCGCTATCCCACAGGCCCGGTGGTGCTGACCGGCGGCGATGGACCGATGATTTTGCGGTATTTGCGGGCGATCGATCCCGCGCTGGTGGCAGCGGTGCATCACGATCCCACGGTGATTTTTGCGGGAATTCAAGCCGTGCGGGCCAACGCGTTAGGCTCCTGAAATCTTGCGGTGAGTGGGCGATCGGCAATTGGTAACAAAATATTAAGAATCGGTTTAAGATGAACGCAGCGCCAATTCCAAATCGCTGGTTCTGGTTGCCAAGGCATTGGGATCCCTGGAATCCATGCAATTTGGATCATCAATTTGCCCGCCAACATTGGCAATTCAACACATCCTTCACTCAAGTATTTCTGAACGCATTGGGTCACGATTGCCCACATTTTCCATCGTTCATTGTCTTCAATCATGACCCAAGTTCAAGGCACAGCATTAGTTACGGGTTCCGCCATTCGATTGGGCAAAGCGATCGCCCTCGGCTTGGCCAAAGCGGGTTACAACATCGCCCTGCATTACCATTCATCCCATGACGCAGCCCAGCAAGCCGCCGATGAGTTTCGATCGTTCGGTGTGGCCTGCGAGCTGTTTCCCTTTGATTTGCTGAACGAGCCGGAGATGACTCCGCTGATGGAACGGGTTCGATCGCGCTTTGACGATTTAAACGTCTTGGTCAACAGTGCATCGGTCTATGATGCGGCCCCGATCGCTGAAACCACACCCGATCTGTTTGAAAAGCAATTTAAAGTCAACTTCCAAGCCCCCTACTTCCTGACCCAAGCCTTTGCTAAAAACAACGGCAGCGGCTGTGTGATCAACATCATTGATAACAAAGTTGCCTTCAACCAATACCAATATTCAGCCTATCTACTCTCCAAAAAAGCCCTCGCGGAATTTACAAAATTGGCCGCGATCGAACTAGCCCCCGCTGTTCGGGTCAACGGCATTGCGCCCGGTGTAATTTTGCCCGCCGGTAGCCGTACCAGTGACTACATTCAATGGCGAGTGCAAGGCATTCCCGTCCAGCAGCAAGGGTCAACCGAAAACATTTCGCAAGCGGTGCAATATATTCTGGATAATCCCTTTGTCAATGGACAGATTCTATTTGTGGACGGCGGTGAATCCCTGACCAATGTGGGGCAAAATGCCGTTACCTACGAGCAAACAACCCACGTTAAGCAGTAATCCTCAGAAGGGCGATCGAGTCGAGCGATCGCCCTTTTAACTATTACCCTTACGGTTGAGATTTTGGGTTGAAACTTTTAAGTTGAGATTGATTTTTGACCTTGCCTAACCGGTCATCAATCCCACTCCTGTGTTGCCTAATGTTCTGAGGAACTGATCCCATGCATCAAGCCATTCTGTCCGTTGGATCGAACATCAACCCCCAGGAAAACTGCCAGCAGGCAGAGCTAATCTTGGCTACGGAACATCGGCTCCTTGATCAGTCCGCTTACATCGTCACGGCTCCTGTGGGCTATCAAGACCAAGATGATTTCCTGAATGGAGCCTATTGGGTTGAAACATCCTTGAGCTATGGGGAATTCAACCAATATTTAAAGGCCGTTGAACAGCGGTTGGGTCGTGTGAAGGGGCCGATTAAGTCGGGGCCCCGCACGATCGACCTGGACATCATTATTTGGGATCAGCAAGTGGTGCATGATGATTTTTATAGCAAGGACTACACCAAAATTCCCGTGAATGAATTGCTCGATCGCCACGGAATTTTGGTTATTGAATCGCAAGTGTTGCAGCCCTAAATTTGCAGCCCTAAATTCGCAGCCCTAAGCAACCGCGAATTATTCAAAAACGACCGTGCGGTTGCCATATACCAGCACGCGATGTTGGAGATGTAACCGCACCGCTCGGGCCAGCACCACGCGCTCCAAGTCTTTGCCTTTGCGGATCAAGTCTTCGACCGTATCTCGGTGGCTGACGCGCGAAACGTCCTGCTCGATGATCGGCCCTTCATCCAAATCCTGGGTGACGTAGTGGGCCGTTGCGCCGATCACTTTGACACCGCGATCGTAGGCTCGTTGGTAGGGATTTGCGCCGGGAAATGCGGGCAAAAACGAGTGATGAATATTAATCGCATTGGAAAAGGCTGAGACAAATCCAGGCGTAAGAATTTGCATATATTTCGCCAGAACTACTAAATCAATGTTGTATTGATCGAGCAGGGCAAGCTGTTGGGCTTCGGCTTCCGATTTTGTGTCTTTGGTAATCGGTACGTGATGATAGTCGATGCCAAATTGTTCGGCGATCGGGGCCAAGTCCGGATGGTTACTGATAATCAGCACAATGTTGGCGGGAATTTCGCCAGCTTTATTCCGCCACAACAAATCGAGCAGGCAATGATCCTGGCGGCTGACCCAAATGGCCATGCGGGGAATGTCATCCGAAAAATGCAATTGCCAGGTTGCGCCGAGGGGTTTGGCGATCGCCCCGAAGGCGGGGTCAATCAAATCGCGCGGCAAATTAAACCCATCGAGCTGCCATTCAACGCGGCTGAGAAATAAATTGGCGGTCGGATCTTGGTGTTGGTCGGCGTGCAGAATATTGCCGCCATTGGCATCAATAAAACTGGCAATTCTGGCAACCAAACCGCGTTGGTCGGGGCAACTAATCAGTAGGGTTGCGGTGGGTGAAGGCATGGTGGGTGCTGGCAGGGGCGATCGAACCTTTGAATTTTAAGCGAAACCCCGACGGCCGCCAGCACCATGGCTACAGATCGGTTTTCGGGCATCGTTCCCACGCTCTGCTTGGAAACGGGCGATCGACGATCTGCTGGGAAGCGCCACCCACCTAGCCTACCTCGCCGTGATAGCCCCGCTCACCATCAAGGCGTTGGTGCAGAACGATCTCCATCGCCGCCCTCACCGCGCTCTCTCTCAACCACACCCCCTGGTGGACGCTACTTGGATCCTTGATCATCGGCACTGAAACTAGCGCATTGGCGCACTACGCCCAGAACGGCACAGTGCTCGGTGGCTGGCACAACCCCCGCCCCAAACGACAGCACCGCCAGCGCCCCGCGCAACGCCATTCATCAGCACCCCGCAAGCGCACTAGCTAAAACCATCCAACCCACACAACACCCCCCGTCGTTGATGCATTGCAACGGCGGGGGGGTGAGTTAGTGACAAAATGTCCTAAAAATTTGCACTTAAATTGCCGCAAATGCAAATCTGTAAACACCAACGAAACAGCACCGAAGCACCAATGGCTTAGCAAATGCTGTTTCCGAGGAGTTTCCTTTTACGTCAGGAGTTCCACCAAACCATCCAAGACCAAGTAGATACTGTTGATGCATTTTCAACGGCGGGGTTTTGAGTTTACGACAGTCTGTCGTAAAAATTTGCGCTTAAATTGTCGCAAATGCGATCTTGTAAACACCAACGGAACAGCTACGGAACACCGACAGCCTAGCAAGTGCTGTTCCATTGGTGTTCCATCTTTGCGCTAGGAGTTGTCCAAGACCAAGTAGATACTGTCGATACATTTCCAATGGTGGGGTTTTGCATTGTGGCCGAAACGGCCTAAAAATTTGCGCTTAAATTGCCGCAAATGCAAATCTGTAAACACCAACGAAACAGCACCGAAACACCAACGGCTTGGCAAATGCTGTTTCTGAGGAGTTTCCCTCTTGCACAAGGGGTTGGCCAAATTGTCCAAACCATTCAAGTAAGGGCGCTCGCCCCCATTGCATACATCAGCCCCGAGCGTGTGCAAACCCGATACAAGAACCCAAAGACCGGACGGATCAATGTCTAAGTCCAGGTGCGTGCCTAGAATTGCAAGTCATTTCTAGCCGCCATGTGGGAACAAAGACCGAGAGCCTGAAGAAGACAAACCCCATTCACCATAGGAGGCTTCATGAGCTATCAACCCCAAACCAACACTATCCAAACGACCCAAGAAACGATCGCCCAACCGATCCAACTCGATCCGATTTTGTCCCTGCCGATCGCACCCAATGCCCCCAACTGGCTGGTTGGCATGCTGGCGGTTTGTATTTTTGCCGGCCGCTTGGAAAGAATCCTGCAATTGTCACTGCTGCTGTTGCGCCAAGCCCGTCAGTGGCGCAACCCCGATCAAGGGCAACGCCGCCAAAAACCAGACGCAACACAAGGCCGAAAGGACTAGGCGCAGGCAGGCAGGCTCGCCGATGCATGACCCATAGCGCGATTGCCCTTGCCACCCCTTTGGGGCTAGGCGCGATCGGCCTAGGGGCTAGGACTGGGGCTAGAACTCGGTGTCGGCGAGGGGCTGGGTGTTGAGTTGGCGCTAGGAGATGAGTTGGGGCTGGGGCTAGGGCTGGGGCTGGGGGGCGGTTGTTTCCATTCGCCGATCGGCCGATCGATCACCGCCAGTTGCAAATCCTTGGGCACTAGCACGACGGAAACCACTTGGGGCAGCGGATTCGGCGGATCGACCAGCGCGTAGAGAAATGAGTCATCAAACCCCGCGAGGCCGATCGCCAGTTGATGTTGCTGGCCCGACTTGAGCCGCAGGGCAATGGTGGCCCGGGGCCGATCAAGACCCAAGGCCTTGAGCTGGTCGGGCGATTGGCTAATGGTGCGATCGCGCTCAGCCGTGGCCAGCACATTGGTCAAAAAGGCCACGGCTCCATCGTTGGCCGGTTCCGCTGCGCCGCCGTTCAGCCGCAATTGCCACAGGGGTTTGCCCGGTTGAAACTGGGACGCGCGATCGAGCTGCACCGTTTGATTGCCGATGTTCAACGTCAATTGCTGAATATCGGCTTCCGCGATCGCCAACAGTTTGGATTGCTGCTGCTGGGCCGCCTGTTGCTGGGTCGATCGCATCTCAAACAGCGCCACCCCGCCCCCAATGCCCAGGGCGATCGCCAATAACCAAGCCGTAGATGATTTCAACTTCATGACTATTCACGCTCAATGCTCAAATCTAGCGACATCGCTTGCTGAAAATTCAGGGACGGAATCACGGGAAATTGCTCGATCGACAGCCCCGTTTCCGCCTCCGCTTGCCGACGGGCTTTGGCATAACCCTTATCAACCCATTCCGACAGCCGGGATTTCAGGCTGGGATTATCAGTCAGCAAATCTTCGATTTCGATCCGGGCATTTTTGATAGAAATTTCCCAGGAACGCGATCGCCGTTGGGCTTGATGATGCCACTTGAGCAGATGTAAGTAGAGGCGCGCGATTTGGTTCACCAATGCGTCCCGTTTGGATGCGCCCAACTCTTCAATTTCCTCAATCAAATGTTCGAGATCAACCTCTGCCAAGCAGCCGGATTTCAGTAACGCTAATTGTTGCTGAATCCACTCGTAGTAATCCGTTTCATAGAGGTTGGTTGCAACGGTTTTCGGGGTCATGGGCGATCGCTCCCTGGCTCACATCATCTGTTGATTCTGATGATTTGATTCTGATGATTTTGGCGATTGACCTGGGCTGTTGATGTTTACCCTAGCGCCGTTTCCACCACATGGCCCCCGCCAGCGTCAGCCCGCTGATCGGAAACACCGCCAACGCCAAAAACAGCAGCCAGATCGATTGTTGAGGAGTCAGCACAATGCGGCGGTTGTTCGGTTCGCGCGGCCGAATTGAGAGGCTGCTGGTTTCCCGATCGCCCAGCCAACCCACGGCATTCAGCAGCACATCACCATTCAGTTGTTGGCCAAATAAACCATCGGCCATAAAAGAGGAGTTCCCGATCGCCACGATCCGTGCGGCCTTGGGTGCAGTGGGACTCGACGACGGACTCGGCGACGGACTCGGCGAACCAGTTGGGCTAGGCGATGGCGACGGCGATACCGACGGGCTAGGCGACGGACTCGGCGATGGGCTAGCGCTAGCGGCGGGACTGGGCGAAGTCGTTGGACTGGGCGACGGACTCGGCGATGGACTCGGCGTAGGGGCGATCGCCCGTTCCAGAGCCACCCCCAACACCAGCGGACCCTGGCGATCCTGCGGCGGCGTAAAGGTCAACTGCTGGGCCGCGGGATCGCTTTCCGCCCAACTTTGGTCATCCGTTTGCATCAAAGGCGTGGCGGTGATCCCCGGTTGGGTGGCGATTTCCATCGATCGCGTCACCGGATAAAAGGAAATGCCGTTGCGAAATTCCTGCGTAATTGGGTGCTCGCCATACTGCGTGACGATCGGTGCATCCGGGCCCAAACCCGTCAACTGCCCCGTGCCCGACGCATCCACCACCAGCCGGCGATCGAGTTTCACCCCCCAACGGGCGAGCAGTGGGGTCAAGCCCCCGTCCGAAGCCGGATCGAGCAGCGCCAACAAGCGCCCGCCTTGGTTGAGATAGGCCTCCAGGGTGGTCAGCTCCGGAGGCAGCAAAGCCCGCTGGGGCCCGACGATCGCCACCAACGATGCATCAGGGGGAATTTTGCCCTCACGGATCAGGTTCAGGGGTTTGGCGGTGAAGTTTTTGGTTTTCAGACTTTCGATCGCTTGGGTCAGGCCGCCCTGTTCGCCTTCGATCGGGCGCTCCCCATGGCCTTGCAGGAAATAGACGATCGATTGTTGGGCGCTGGCCAGTTGAACGATCGCATTGGTCAAGTCCGTTTCCTTCAGCCGCGTTTCTGGGCTGAGGGTGGTGATCAAACGCCGCTCAGTGCCCGATTCTAAATAGACTTCCCCAAAGGTTTTGACCTTGAAGGCCTTGGCGCGGCCGAATTCCACTTGCGGATCGGCAATTTCATAGGAAAACTTGGGATTTAGCTTGGCATAGTTGCTCAACAGTTCTCGATCGCTATCAGAAACCGAGCGATCGAAGACCCAAATTTTGACGTTTCGGCTCAGGTTTTTGACCGTTTCTTGGGTTTGCGGAGCCAGCGTAAATAGTTGAGTTTCCGTGAGGTCAAACTTTGCTGAATAGCGTGCCCCTAAAACATTAATCGCCCCAAAAATCAGCAAAGCTGCCAGGGTCGCAATCAGGGCGTTGGTGTTTGATTGGGTCGATCGGCGCTGCCACACACCACGCATCGATCGCTGGGTGACTAACCAACCGGCGATCGCGATTGCGCCTAACAGAATCAGCGCGCCTGCGATCGGCCCCCAGCCCCCCACAAAGCCCGCCGATAAACCGGCCGTAATTAAAAATAGCCCAACAAAAATCAGAGATTTGAAATACTGAGGCAAGAGTTGCCGCACCGATGCTAATTTCATACCGCTACATCATCCCCCAAGATTTTTTCGACCCAAGATTTTTTAGAATCGTTGCCCATCACCTACGATCGCTGAAAACGGAAGGTATCCACCGATTGCGCCGTCAAGAAAATGCCCAAACCGATGTAGCTGAGAAACAAGACGACGCTGCCCGATTCCGGCACACCGCGCACGGCCGCTTCGTAGTGTTTGAGCAGCGACAAATGCCCGATCGCCTGGCCCACATTGCCCCCGATCGCATTCGCCAGCAGGTCAATAATCCAGAGGGACAAGTTCAAACCAAAGGTCATCATCGCCGCCAAAACGGTGCTCGAAGTCAGGGACGACAGGAACATTCCCAGGGACAAAACCCCCGCGCCCATCAGCAACAATCCCGCATGGCCAGACACGGCCACCCAAGGCGAAATAGCAGGACTCGAAGCCGCCAGCACAATCATTTCCAGCAGCAACAACGGAGCCAGCATGGTGGCAAAAAAGGTCACAACGCCGAGCAACTTGCCGATCGCCACGGCCCAATTGGTAATCGGTGACGTGGCCAACAATTCCAACGTGCCCCGCTTGCGTTCTTCCGTGTAGAGGCTCATGGACAGAATGGGCAAAATAAACAGCGCCAACGAGCCAAGACTCCCCAAATAAATCTTCAGAAACTCGTAGGGCACATCGATCGGGGGCACAGGAATTCCCATCTGTTGGCCTTGCATATCGCGCATGGCCGATTGCTCAATAATGCCCGACGGCCCCAGCAACACCGCCACAAAGAAAATGCCAGCCACCAGCCAAAAAATACTGGCGACCCCGTAGGCCAAGGGTGATGCGAAATAACTTTGGAGTTCGCGTTGGTAGATGGCAAAAATGTTCGCCGCAATCACGCGCAGACGATGGAAAAAACGAGCAACCATTTCAGGGTGACAATCGCAATAAATGGAGAAAAACGGGAGCAATCCCAGAGACTGAAATCAATACCCAAAATCAGCAAAGCTAGGGCTAATGATGATTAATTAGGCATTAATTAGGCCTCGTTTGAGTCCTCGGGGGTGGGTTGCGCCTCGGGGGTGGCGGGCGGTTCCGGTGGCGATGGGGGGGCGATCGGCTCGCTGGCCTCTTCCGTCGTCAAATCCAAGAACACATCTTCGAGGGTGGCTTGGCTGCGGCGCAACTCGCACAGGCCCAGCTCGGCGGCCACGATCGCCCGGGCAATCTCCTGGGCCGGTTCCGTGCCCCGCTCGATCGCCACCTTCAGCCGCAACCGCTGGGGCCGATCGGCCTCCGGTTGCTGGGGCGTAATCGATCGCACCCCCGCAATGCTGGCCAGGCGATCGACCAAGCTGGCCGCCCGATCGAGCAATTGCACGGGGCCATCGGGATCGATCGTCGCGAGGGCCACCTCACCGCCGTCCAGCTCCAGATCGTAGGCCGCACCGCCCATCCGACCCGCCATCAGGTTATCGGGCGTATCGGTCGCCACCACGCGCCCGCCGTTGACGATCGCCACCCGGCTGCAGGTCATGCTCACTTCCGGCAGAATGTGCGTGGACAAAATCACCGTGTGGTCGCCCGCCAAACTCTTGATCAGGTTGCGAACCTCGGCGATCTGGCGCGGGTCAAGGCCCACGGTCGGTTCATCCAAGACGATCGCCGGCGGATCATGGACGATCGCCTGGGCAATGCCCACCCGCTGCCGGTAGCCCTTCGACAACTTGCTAATAATCGTCTTGCGCCGATCGCTCAGGCCGCAGCGATCGAGCGACCAGCGCACCCGCTCGGGGCGATCGCCCGCCGACACACCCTTAATCCGCGCCACAAAATTCAGAAACCCTTCCACCGTCATGTCCGGGTAGAGCGGCGGCGTTTCCGGCAAATAGCCAATCCGCTCGCGCACCGCCATCGACTGGTCGTGCACATCAAACCCCGCCACCCGGGCCGTGCCGCTCGTGGCGGGCAGATAGCCCGTCAAAATCCGCATGGTGGTGGTTTTGCCCGCACCGTTCGGGCCCAAAAACCCCAGAATTTCTCCCGGCTCTACGGAAAACGTCACCTCGCGAATGGCGACGGTGTTGCCGTAGACCTTTCGCAACTGTTCAACTTCAATCATGGCGATCGATCTCGGTCAAAAATCCCAGTCGATCGGCAACAGCGCCGAGACCACGCCCCATTATGCCGCACGGCTTCCCGAACGACATGACCCGATCGCCCCCCGTGGATTGGCGGCAGTTTGTCGAATTAACCTAATTAAGATCAAGAGTCAAACTCCCCAGGAACGCTGAAACCTCGGCGGGACGATCGCCGTCAGACTAAGCGAGGGGCAACTTGATCGCGAACGGCCCAAACCTTGCACCGATTCCAAGATCAACGATAGGCTGGCTGCCAAGATTGGATTGGTGCGCCCGCTCCCGATTCCCTCTGTTGAATTCTGCATTTGTTCTGACGCAATCCCTAATTCGAGATCTATGGCTCCTGCTGCTCGCCTGAATGGTTCCGCTACCGTCGTCATGCTCGTGAACGGCCAGCCCGTCGAAATGGCGATCGACGGAGCGAATGCCCCCGTCACCGCCGGTAACTTCGTGGACTTGGTGGAACGCGGCTTCTACGACGGCATTTCCTTCCACCGCGTGGTGCGATCGCCCGATCCCTTCGTGGTGCAAGCGGGCGACCCGGCCAGCAAGGATCCCAACGTTCCCCTCACGAACCTGGGCGGCGGCAGCTTCATCGACCCGGACACCAACCAAGCCCGCACGATTCCACTGGAAATCAAAACCCAGGGGGCAGCGGAGCCAATTTATAGCCAAACCACGACCCAGCCCGTGGCCAAACCCCACAAACAGGGGACGATCGCCATGGCCCGCGCCAATGCGCCCGATTCCGGTTCCTCGCAGTTTTACATCGCCCTCCAAGACCTGCCGTTTTTGGATGGCAACTACACCACCTTTGGGCAAGTGACCCAAGGCTTTCCGACGGTGGATGGGATCAAGGCAGGCGATCGAATCACGGCCGCGAAGGTGGTTGATGGCGTGCTGCCCAGCCGGGCCTCGGTGGTGTTGACCGATGCAACCCGCTTGAATGCGGCCCATAACTTTTTGAATCGCGCCGATCTGCCTCGCCAATTCACCTTTTTGGCAGAAACGGCGGATACGGCAACCCTGACGGCGGCCCAAAGCCAAACGACTCCCAGCGGCGTGCGGGGCTTGGGCGGCAACGACACCCTGACCGGCTCCAGCGGTGCAGATATTATCTGGGGTGACGATGGCGATGATTTGATTTTTGGAGCCGATGGGGATGATTACCTGCGCGGCATCGATGGCAACGATGTGTTGAACGGTGATGCGGGCAATGATTTTGTGAATGGCAACCGGGGCAACGACACGGTGAATGGCGGCGCGGGCGATGACGCGGTGCGCGGCGGCCAGGGCAACGATGTGTTGATCGGGGGCGATGGCAATGATGTGCTGTGTGGCGATTTTGGTGAGGATACGCTGACGGGGGGCGCGGGCGCGGATACGTTTTTGTTGCGGACGGACACGGCGATCGGGATTCAGTCGGCCTCGGATTTTGTGGTGGACTTCAGCGCGGCCCAGGGCGATCGCATCGGGATTGTCGGCAGCGTTGCCCTTGACCAACTGACACTGCAAAATCAAGGCGGTTCGATGGTGATTCAACTCCCGACGGGCCAAACCCTGGCGACGATTACCGGGGCGGTGCCGGATGCGGTGCGATCGGCCCTGGTGGCGGTCAGCGCCAGTGATGCGGTGTTGCGGCTCTAGTGGCAGGGGGCGATCGGCTCGGTCGGCGCGATCGAGTCGATTAATGCAGATTTAATGCAGATTTAAGGTAGCAGTCTGCAACGTTAAACAAAGAAGTTCAACAAAACAGGCTGCCCATCCCCATCAGACTGTCAAGACGCAACACCAACTGAGCTATAACTAAAGTCATACGGCAAGTCATACGATAAGTCATACGGCATTGGGCGATCGCGCCGATTCTCCAGTGCTGTTTCAAGCTTTCAAACTTTCAAACCCTACAAACTGATCGGGAGGACACGAACGTGGGTTGGCGAGTCCGGGCCATTCGAGGAGCAACTACCGCAACCGAAAACACCGTCGAAGCGATTCGAGTTGCGGTTCACGAACTACTCGACGCGCTGGAGTCGCATAATTCCCTGGACATGGACGAAGTGGTGAGCGTCACCTTTTCCGTGACCCACGACCTCGATGCCGTGTTTCCCGCGAAGATCGCCCGCGAACGACCCAATTGGCAAAACGTGCCCCTCATGGATGTGCAACAAATGCATGTGCAGGGCAGCTTGCCCCAATGCATTCGGCTACTGGTTCACTTCAACACGCCAGAGCCGATCGTCCCCATTCATCATCCCTACCTGCGCGGCGCACAACATTTACGCCCAGATTGGGTTTCTGCCCAAGACGTACGCCAAAAAGAGCTAATTACTAATAGTTAGTTAGCTACTAATTAATCATTCATTCATTATCCCCTCGCTCAATTGCCCTAATTGCAGCCAATTTCCGACTCCAAGCCAAGGCTTGAGGGTCGGCCATTTTTAGGGGATAATATCCATGTCATTAGCGCAAGCCCCATTGTTGGTCTAGCCAAAAGTAGAGCGTATTGGGTTGATTTAATGTCTAGAAAACAGACAATATCAACCTATTACTCACTCCTTTTGACTCTTGGTTGAATGTGCGACGTGGATTTACAAAATTAGTATCCCGCTGATTGACACCCCCCCATATCTACCTCAGAGACCTCAATGATTTGAATTCATCACTAGAGGCCAACAAACCATGAACAAATAGAGGTCAGTCACCATTTTGAGTGATGAATTCTAGAGATTTCGACGTGTTTTTTGATACTTACCCACAGGAATAAATGTGTTTTTTGATACTCAAAAAAATCAATAGCGGCGGTGATCAAGGTGATTGATAGATGATGGGCGATAAACTGTCCTGAGCGATCGTGGAAAACGGCCAATCGTCGTCGTAGAATCCGGTCACTCAGTAGTTGTTCATGGGCTGGTAGTGCCGCCAGCGAGTCGTCATACGTTTCCAAAAAGCTTATCCCATAGACTTTTCGAGACTAACGATCATCACTGCCCAGGCGCGACCCATTGGCTCAATATGTTCAATTGCTCAAAGGGCAGTAGACCCTGGGGCGTAATCGACCGATCGTGAACTAGGGGTTAACTTTGTTCAGGGGGTATAGTGCAAATGCGAGTTCGACGGCAAGCCGTTGGCTCCTGTGCATTTTGTGGACTGACTTGCCGACCCGTGAAAAGCTTTGATAGTTACACGACCCAACGATGTGACTGTCATTGCCTTGAGTGACTGTCCAGCATTCAGAAAACATAGTCGTGGTTCTACTAAGATTGACAATCAAAATGTTAGTAGAATAACTCATCGGTTTTAGATCAAATTGAGATCAAATTGAGATCCAACATAGATCGCATTGAGATCGAATTTAAGTCAAACAAAGCTGATGAGAGGGAGACTGCAAAGCATTCTCTCGATTTTTCAAATCATCAGGGGTATCGATTAATCAATCAATCGATCAATCTTCTTCGTCAGGGGATAGATCAGGTGCGTTATTTTTTTACCAGAAGTGGGTTTTTGTATGAGTGTGCATCATTTCCAAGATCGTTCAGGGTTGATAGCATCCACTGCCGAAACAACTGCTAAAACAACGGTTCAAATCAGCTCCCAAGCCACCGGTCGATCGAGGGGGCATGGGTCGAGGGCAGTGAATTTGGACGGTCATCAGGGCAGTCATCAGCACAGTTATCAGATGTTGCAGTCGATTCCCCCCCAAGCATCCTTGGTGGCGATCGACCGGCGTGTTCAAGGGGCCGCCAGTCTTGCGGCGGGAGTAGCTCCCGGTTGGCGCGTCTTGCTCCTGGAACCAACGGAAAGGGCCTTTGCGCAAATTACCCAGGCGCTGGAGGCCTTGCCAACGCAGCACCTGCATCTGGTGGCCCACGGTGAGCCGGGTTGGCTCCAACTGGGTCGTGCTGGCGTGTCGGCGAACTCGATCGCGCAGGGCGATCGCTCTTGGTTGCAGCGCTGGGCCGCGTTACTGGGCGATCGAGCGGAAATTTTGCTCTACGGTTGCCGCAGTGGTGCGGGCGAGCTGGGCCAACAACTGATCCAAGCGATCGCCCAGGTCACCAACACCACCGTTGCTGCCGCCACCGCCCCGATCGGGTCTGCCCAGCGGGGTGGGGTATGGCGTTTGGATCGATCGACTGGGCCGATTTCGGCCCCCTTGCCGTTCACCGATCGGGCGATCGCGCAGTATCCCGGCCTGCTTAACCCAAATTTCCCAAATTGCATTCCCAACCAATTCCTCGGGATTGCCAACTTTGATAACTTCCCAGCCAGTCCACCAGCATCACCACAACAAGCACAAAACGATCTTGTAGTCGTTGACCTCGCCACGGGCGAGGTTCGACTCCAACAAGCTAACTTCATCGCTAGCGATGCGATCGCCCGGGAACCCGGCACCAACAGGATCTACGCGCTACCCACCAGTGGTGGCGACATTCAAGTCACTGACCTGGGGGGTAAGCCAGGTGACTCCGTACCCAACAGCAAACCCTCCGGTCGTCTCGCCTTTGACCTTGCGGGCAACATCATCGCCGGTCTTGGCAGGCAAATCGACTTCATCAACAACAAAGACAACGAAGACAAAGGCAAGATCACCAAAAGCTTCACAATCAGCAGCATTACTGGTTCCACCGATGACCGTGACTTACCTCCCATGCAAGGAGTCACTGGAGCCATGACCGGTGACTTTGCCTTCGACCCCTCCGATGGCTCCCTACTAATTGTGCTGCGGAGTCCTGCCCCTGGAAGCGGCAACGGCAGGGTCTACAAAGTGCCGGCTAGCGAATTAGCAAAGGGTTCGCCAGATGGCGCTACTGTTCCGATTGAGGCCCAACTGCTCGGCAACATCAAAGATGGAGCACCGTTTTCCGGACTGGCGTTTGGATACGACGGCAACCTTTACGCCACCACAACGAATGCCGATGACAAGTTGAGGGGCGGTGGTCTCTATCGAATTGACAAAAATTCTGGAGTCGCCACCCCAGTCGCCCGAACGATCATCCCCAAAGGAACCATCGTCAACGGCGTGGCTCTCGCAGATGATCAAGCGATCGCCGTGGGTGATTTGGCGACCCTGCCGAGTCAACCCGTTCAACCCAACCTTAGCCTCACCAAAACCGACGGGCTGACCACGGTGATTCCCGGCAGCACCGTCACCTACACCATCACGGTGTCCAACACCGGGGCCTGCAACATCGCGGCTCCCTTTTTGCTGAATTTGTCCGATGCGCTACCGGCGGAACTCCAGAACCCCACGTGGGATAGAAGCTTAGACCCTTTCCCGCTGGGTGTGGGCGACACCAAGACCTTTAAGGTGTCGGGAAAGATCGCCGATTTGGCCACGGGAACCATTACGAACACTGCGCGACTTTCTCTCCCGACGGGGATTTTTGATCCGGATTTGGGGCCGCTGCAACCCCAAGTGTTGACCGCGACCGATACGACACAGGTGCTGGGGGCGATCAACACGCCACCGACACCGCGCAACTTGGTGCTGACCTACAACCCCAACGGATCGATTCCTTTGGCGGCGATCGACCCGGACAGCGACCCGATCACGGAATTCGTGATCACAGATATTCCGGCTGGTGGCTCGCTCTTTTTGCTCGATCCGCTCACGGGAGCCAAGATTTCGGTGTTGCCGGGGCAGTCGATTCCACCGGGCAACATCGGTAACTTGCGGTTTGAGTCACCCACGGGCCGGGGATCGTTTAAATACGCCGCCCGCGACAACAAGGGCAACCTAAGTCCCGACTCGGCGACGGTGCTGTTTGACAAAGCGGAGATTGTAGCGGATCCGCCCGTGCCGCTGAATGCGATTTTTAATGTGGTTCCGGGATCGGCGACGGATCTGACCGAGCCACCGGAGGGCGGCATTGCCAAGTTCCGCCTGGGGGGCTTGCCACCGACGGCCGTTGACCCCAATGGCGACCCGATCGGGAGCTATGTCATTACCCAAATCCCCAACTTGGGCGATTTGTTTGTGGGCGATCCGTTCAACGGTGGCCGCAAAATTACGAGTGCCGGCCCCCTGACTCCTGCGGAATTTGGCAACCTGTTCTATGTGCCCCGTGCTGACTTCACCGGCAAGGATTTCCTCACCTTCGATGTAATCGACAGCAAGGGCAACCGCAGCTTGATCGGAGGCACGATTTCGTTTATTGCGCCGCCGGGGGTCTCGGTGGCGAGCACGCCGCCCACGCCGCCGACCTCGATTAACAATTCCCTGGGCGGGATCCCGTTCTTTATCAACAGCATCACCGATGTGACGGGTGCAGCGCTGAATTGCGGTTGCCAGGTGCCGCCCCTCGCGGCCTCTTGGCAGATTCCGAATCCGTTGATTGTGCCGGAGTTGCCAGCGCTGGTGATTCCGCCGCCGCCCGAAACCGGAGACAGCCGTTTCTTGGGCACGCTGGGCAATGATGACCTGGCGGGTTCGGCCGGTAACGACTTCATCACGGGCTTTGGGGGGAACGATCGCTTGCGCGGTGGCCCGGGTTCCGATGAGGCGATCGGCGATGTGGGCAATGACTCGATCTTTGGCGGCCTAGGCAATTCGGCGGCCGTGGGGCCGGGGGTCGATGCCGATCGACTCGGGGGCGGTGATGGCAATGACCTGCTGAATGGCAACGAAGGCGAGGACGCAATTTTTGGCGGCAATGGCAGCGACGTGATCAATGGCGGCAAGGATAATGACATCCTGCTGGGCGATCGCGGGTCTGACGTGATTCGGGGCGACCAGGGAGCCGACACGATCATTGGCGGCTTGGGCCGGCCGGACAATCGCCCCGACCCGACCGATCGGGACTTGATCTTTGGCAACACCGAAAACGACGTGATCAGCGCCAACGAAGGCGAAGACACGGTGTTTGGCGGCCAAGGCGATGACTACATTCGCGGGGGCAAGGAAGCGGACTTGCTCTTTGGCGATCGGGGTAGCGACATCCTGATTGGCGACCTGGGCGACGACACGATCGTCGGCGGCACGGGCGTGCGCACCATCACCGATCCCGGCGGCAATGACCTGCTGTTTGGCCTCGGCGGCAACGATCTGCTGTTTGGCAACGAGGGCAACGACACGGTTTCCGGCGGCGAGGGGAACGATCGCGCCTTTGGCGGCCAAAACAACGATTTGCTCCTGGGCGATGGCGGCAACGACACGCTCTACGGCGACCTGGGCAACGACACGATCCTCGGCAGCGGTGGCAGTGACGTGTCGATCGGGCGCGGGGGCGATGACGATCTGCTCTACGGCGGGCGCGGCCAAGACAACATCAACGGCGGCCAAGGCCAAGACACGATCTATGCCGGCCAAGACGATGATTTGGTCTACGGCGGCAAGGACGATGACTTGCTCTACGGCGACAAGGGTAGCGATGTGCTGTCCGGCGACCTGGGCAATGACACCCTGATCGGTGGCAACGGCAATAGCCGCGATCCCGATCGCACCGGCAATGACGTGCTGCTGGGCGGCGGCAACGAGGATCTGCTGCTGGGCAACGACGGCAACGACAGCCTCTCGGGCGAAGACGGCAATGACACGGCCCGCGGCGGCCAGGGGAATGACTACCTCTGGGGTGGCGCGGGGATTGACCTGTTGCTGGGCGATCGGGGTAACGACACCCTCTGCGGTGAAGACGGCAACGACACCCTGTATGGCAACAATCCCGATCGGCCCCAAACCGTCGGCGTGGGCACAGATAACGACGTGCTGGCCGGCAATGCGGGCAACGATCTGTTGTATGGCAACGACGGCGAAGACCAACTCGACGGCTGCGAGGACAATGACACCCTCGTGGGCGGCAAGGGCAACGACACCCTGCTAGGCAGCAGCGGCAATGACGTGCTCTCCGGCGATTTGGGCGATGACCTGCTGAGCGGGGGCGATGGGGTCGATACCTTCGTGATTGGACAAAATCGCGGCGTGGACACGATCACCGACTACTTTGGCAACAACGATCGGATTGCGCTGGCCGACGGTCTGCGCTTTGCCGATCTGAACTTTGCGGAAGTGGAGGGTTCGATCGACATTCGCGTAGGAACCCAAACGATCGCCCGTTTGCAAGGAATCCCGGCGTTGCAGTTCGTCAACGGTCAGGATTTCTTCACGCTGTAGGAACGATCGAGACGGCACACCCAAGGGCAGCGGCGGAACTGGCTGGACGGTTGGGGGATGCGGGGGCAATCGGGTTAGGCTCGTGGCGATCTATGCCCCCGGGGCGATCGCCACTCCTGCCCCCCTGACCATGACCGATCCCGTTGCCCGCCCCACGCCAAAAAATCGTGACTACCTGCTGAAGGTAGAACTCGAAGTCCGCACCTCCGACCCCCGATTGCTCGACGGGTTGGAGGTGTGGTTGCGTTTGGGGCTGGTGTCCGATGCTTGGGTGCGGGATGTGGCCCGCCAGTGGCTCACCTGTCCCTTGCCGGAAGTCGTGCCCGCGCCGCGCGAGACTTTGCCAACTGCCCGATCGGGTCGTGCGACTCCCGCGCCGATCGCCCCGCGCCCGGCCGCGCGATCGGCCAACGGCTTGCAATCGATCACCGCCGAGTTGAGCGTGGTTTGGCTGCTGTTGGTGGGGGCGTTTTTGGTGGTGGTGTCCTCGGCCTGGCTGGCGGCCAGCCTTTGGAGCCAGGTGGGCGTGTTGGGCCAATACGGCATTTTGTTGCTGTACACGGCGGTTTTTTGGGGCGCGGCGTGGTGGACGGGTCGCCAGGCCAAATTGCGCCTAACTGGGCGGGCCCTGCGCGGCATTGTCACGCTGTTGTTGCCGGTGAATGCCTGGGCGGCAGATGGGCTGGGCTTGCCCCTGTGGGGCTGGATTGGGGCGGGGGCCCTGTGGGCGGCGATCGCCTGGACGATGGCGGGCCGGCGATCGGTGGCGGCCTTGGTGTTGTTGGCCTGTGGGTTGCATTGGAATTGGGACGCGGGCGGAGCCTGGGCCTGGGTCAGTGTTTATACGGGGGCGATCGCCCTGTTGGCGCTGGTTCCGGGGCGGTGGCAGTTGCGATCGGGTGGCAACCGGGCGATCGCGGCGGGCACATTGCTGATTTTGCTGTTGCGGGCCCTGGCGACGGGCGTGGCCGAAACGGCTGATGTGGCGCTGGTGATGGCCGTGGCGGGCCTGTTGTTGCTGCTGGAATCGCGGGATGCCGATCGGGCGAAAACTGGGCTGGCTTGGATCGGGCGGCTGTTGGTTGGTTTGGGCTGGCTGTTGGGCCAGGTCAGCGATGCCCCATGGCAGCAGTTGGAGTTGGGGGCGATCGTGGGTTGGTTGCTGGGGCGACGGCTGGCCCGATCGGGGGGGCGCTTTAACCTGTTGGCGCTGACGGTGGTGGCGGCGGCGGCCCTGAATGCGGCGGCGCACCTGTTGCCGGTGGAGTGGCGATCGAGTGTGGTTGAGGGGATCCAGTCGATCCTGCTGCTGAAAATTTCCAGCAACGTCACCCTGGCCCTGTGGCTGCCCTTCCCGATCGGGCCGGCCCTGGTGGCCGGGTGGCAACAACGGCGCGATCGCCCGGCCGTGGCACGGTTTGGGCTAGGGGTGGCGATCGGCATAATGGTGCTGTTGAATCTCTCGGTTCTCGCCCTTTGGCCCCACAACGTGCGGCTATTGCCCCTGAGCTTGGCGGTGAGTTTGGCAATCCTGCTGGGGTTCGAGCGATCGCCCCTCGGATCCCTGATGCCGCGCTGGCTGGTGGGGCTGGCGGTGGCTGACGGCGTGGCGCTGGTCTATGCGATCGGGCGCTTTGGGTTGCCCACCACGGGCCACACCCTCGCTTGGGCACAGGTGGGTGTGGCGCTGGCGGTGATCTTGGGGCTGGTTGTGGGATTCCGGGGCGATCGACCCACCTGGCGACGCTGGGCCAAAGCCAGTTGGTGGGCGGGGTTGGGCTTGACGGGGCTGAGTTTGCTGCAATTCGCCGACCAGGCCGGGGCGGTGATGCCCGGCCGGGTGATTGGCTCTGGTTTGCTGACCTGGTTGGTGCTGCCGATCGGGCTGTTGGGGCTGACGGCGCGGGGGCCCGCTTGGGTGCGCAAACCGGCGCAAGCGCTGGGGCCGATCGGGCTGGTGTTGGCCCAGGGGTTGGCGATCGCTTCCCCCCAGGCGGCGATCCTTTCGCTGGCGATCGCGGCCGGAGCCATGGCCACCGCCACGATCGCGATCGCCTCCCTGCGCCGGGGCTGGGCGGCCCTGATGGCGGTGATCTTGGGTTGGTTGAGTTTGGCCACGGTGCTCGGGGCCGGTCTGGGGTCGTGGTCTGGCCTGCCGGGGGATCAGTGGGTGGCGGCCCAGGCCGGGTTGCTGGTGGTGATGTGGGCGGTTTGGTGGGGGCTGGCGGGCCGATCGACTCCCCTGGCTCGGCTCTATGGGACGGCGCTCGATCGCTGGACAACGGCCCTAGTTTGGGTGGGCTTGCCCCTCACCACCCTGCGAATGGTGTTTTTGGGTCAGCAGGGCTGGGAACTGGAGCCGAGCGTTTGGGATCCGTGGGTGATTGGGCTACAAATTGGCGCGATCGGGCTGCGGTTGGCCGGCAGCTATGCGCCGGGGCGACCCCGCTCGATGCCGGGGCTGCTGTGGGCGGGGGCCTGGGCGATCGAGCTGGGAGCCAGCGAAGTTGTGCGGCATCTCAACGGCGGCCCCACGGCCTATGGGGCGGTGACGGTGGCCCTGGCTGCGGGCGCTCTGTTGGCCACGGAGCGGGTGGGGCGGCGGTTCGCCAGTGCCCGCTGGTTGCCCTTGGCCTATGGCTTGTTGGCGATCGGGTTTCGATCGACCCATGGGGATGCCTGGACGGGGTTGCTGATGGTGGGTGTGGCCCTGGTTGGGTTGCGGGTGGCGGGCCGATCGCCCCGCTGGCCGCTGTTGAGCTACCTTGCCCTGGCCCTGGCTTCTTGGGGATGGGGCGAAACGGCGCTCTATTGGGCCAATCACCTCACCCCCGGCGGCACGGCAACGGATGGGCTGGTGTTGTTGACGGCGGTGGCCACGGCCCTGGTCTGGGCCTATTACTTGGGCCGCAACCGGTGGGGGCGATCACTCTTTGCCCTCGATGCCAACCTGCTCACCTGGACAGCAAACGGTCATTGGCTGGTGGGCGTGATTTTGGCCACCGGGACGCTGGTGGGATTGCCCCCCGCGCAACCGGCGATCGCCCTGGCGGTGGCCGGAGTCTTGACGGCCTACCCCTGGCTGCGGGGATGGCGATCGACCGGCCGATCGCTCTGGCTCGATGGGGCGGTGCTGCAAACGATCGGCTGGGTTTTCCTGGGGCGGCACTGGATTCCGAGCCTGACCCAACTCGATGCCCATTGGGGAATGATCGCCGCCGCCGGAGCGATCGGCCTGGCCCTGGTCAGCAAAACCCGCCCCGATGGCGCGGCCTGGGTGCGATCGGCCCTGTGGTTGCCCGCCGTCGCCGTGGTCTTGTCGGCCAAGGGGATTAGTCCCAATACCTTGATGGTGGTGGCGGCGGCCTACGGGGCCTTGGCGGCCCTGCTCGATCGCCGTCGGTTGTACTACCTGGGCGCACTGTTCGCTACCCTGTCGATTTGGAAAACCCTCTGGCTGGCTAGCGCGATCGACCCGTTGCCCTACGCCCTGCCGATCGGGGGTAGCCTGATCCTGGCGGCGGAAATCGATCCCGGGTGGCAAGGACCCGCCGGCCGCGCCACTCGCCATGTCCTGCGCTGTGCGGGAGCCGGCGCGATCGCCCTGGCCGCCTACATCAACCACAGCACCGACTGGCTGGGCTGGGCCCTGGCCCTGGGGGCGATCGGGGTCGGCATTGTGGGACAGGTGCGGGCCTATCTCTTCGTTGGATCCCTGCTCTTGGGCGCAACGACGATCGCCAGCTTTGTGGAACTGAACGCGCGGATCGCCTTCCTCAAATGGCTGGTGGGATTGGCGATCGGCACGGGCTTGATTTGGATTGCGGCCACCTTTGAAACCCAGCGCGATCGGGCCAACGCCCTAATTCAGCGCTGGTCAGACGACCTCGATCGCTGGGATTAACCCTGGGATGAACCATCGATGCTGGTCAGACGACCTCGATCGCTGGGATTAACCCTGGGATGAACCATCGATCGCGCTTCCACAGGTTCATCAACAGGCGTTAGCCTTATCCAACACCCCTAGCAAGCGGCAGCAAGATCAATTTCCATTTCCATGACTGGTTTTAATCCCTTTTCCGTTCTATCCAGCCAGTCGCCCCTGACGGCCCCTTGGAACGCGATCGCCCAGACCATTGTTGGCCCCTATGACGGCTGGACGCTCGATCGCCGCAATCCCGACCTGATCGAACGCTGTATGCCCGTTTGGGCCTGGCTATACAACACCTATTTCCGAGTCCAAACCGCCGGCTGGGAGCATATTCCCGAGCAAGGCGGCTTCCTGGTGGTCGGTTCTCACAATGGCGGGTTGGCAGCGCCGGATATGATCGCCACGATTTACGACTGGGTGCGCCATCAGGGGCCGCACCGGCCCATGTATGGGCTAATGCATGATTATATTTGGCGCTACTATCCCTATTTGGCACGCTGGGGGGTGCAGGTTGGCGGTCTGCGGGCCCATCCGCGCCCAGCCATGGCGGCGCTACAGGATGGCAACGGCGTGCTGGTCTACCCCGGCGGTGCGCAGGATGTCTTTCGCCCCCACGCCCAGCGCGATCGAATCGAATTGGCGGGCCGCACGGGTTTCATTAAACTTGCCCTGCGCCAGGGTGTGCCCATTATTCCGCTCATCTCCTGGGGTGCTCACGATAGTCTGATCGTGCTGGCGGAACTTTATGAACCCTTCAAGGCATTTATCCAAGAACGCGGGCTAGATTGGCCCTTAGGTCTGGATCCCGTCGTGTTTCCGATCTATCTGGGGCTGCCGTGGGGGCTGGCCGTGGGGCCGCTGCCGAATATTCCCTTCCCGACGCAAATTCATACGCGGCTCTGTCCCGCGATTACGTTTGAGCGCACCGGCCGCGCCGCAGCCAACGATCGCGCCTATGTCCAAGCCTGCTACGAAACCGTGCGATCGACCATGCAAACCGCCCTCGATCGGCTGGTGGCCGAAGTTGGTTAGGCTATTCAACTATCATGAATGGCCCTTCAGTCGTAATTGAATTGCAATTAAATCGCAATTGAATCGCCGCTGGTCGATCAACCTACGTAATTAAATCGCAATTGAATCACCGCTGGTCGATCAACCTAATTCAGCGATTTTTCTTCAACGCTGCCTATTCAGCGATCACGTAAATCAAATCGCCATCCTTGTAATAGGCTTCGTAAACAACCCCGGCATATTCGTAGTAGGCTTTGCCATTTTTATTAACCGTTTTTGAGCCTTGCGGGAGGAACGGAACCGGCGTGCCCACCGGGGGAATCACCACTTGATAACCGCTACTGGCTGGGGCATAGAATGTGCCGCCGTAGTAACAGTAGTCGTAGCCGTCAATGTCGTAGACCGTGATGCAATTTGCAGGCAGGTTGCTAATTACTGATCCTGCGGGGGCAGACACCACAACGTATGACGATCCTTGGGGTTGGAAATACACCCCATCGGAGTAGTAGTAACTGCTGCCATTGACAGAAATTGCGTCATAGCGGGCGGGCAGGGTCACGAGGGAGTAGCCCGCACCATACCAAAACGAGGTGCCAGCCCAGTCATCCCAATCGTTCCAGTTGTTCCAGCCATTCCAGTCGTCAATATTCGACCACCGTTCTTCGACAATATCGTCCCGATTGTCGGCCCAGCGCTGGCGAGTGTCCTGACGCTCGCCTTGGCGGGTGGTGCGTTCCCCCTGGCGGGTGTCTTGGCGAGTGGTGCGTTCCCCCTGGCGGGTGTCTTGGCGAGTGGTGCGATCGCCCTGGCGGGTGTCTTGGCGGGTGGTGCGATCGCCCTGGCGGGTATCTTGCCGGTTGGTGCGTTCACCTTGGCGATTGTCGCGGGTGGTGGTGCGATTGCCCTGCCGGTTGGTGCGTTCGCCTTGGCGATTCTGGCGGTTTGCGTTGGATTGACTCCGGCCCCCGCCGCCCTCACGCGCCGACCCTCGGCCATTGCGAAATTCGCGCGCCTCGGCGTTGTTGGCCAGGGATCCGATCGTGGTGGAAAACACCAGCGCGATCGACAGCACACTCAAGCCAAGACGCAAGAGTCTGGATAGTTTCATGGTGTTTCTCCTGTGGGACGGTTCATTGCTCCCGAGTTCAAGCGGCGCGAACCGGGCAAGACATCAATTCGTTGGGCATTCGGCGGAATGGAAAACCGAAAACGTGGGTCATTGGCCGATCGCTCTTGGAAATCCCAGTTAGCAAAAATCGCCGTGTATTGCGGAGCAGTCGGCTCATCTTTGTAGGTGACAATGAACTTACAAGGCACGGGCGGCCGGCGCTCAGAAATCCAAATTTGCAAGTCGCGACTTTCGCCCGTAAATGCCAGGTGATGGCAACTGACACCCCGAATATCTGACCGGCCCACATAGCGACTACTCAGGGCATTTTGCATCACCATTGGATAGATTTGGGTTGATAGTAAATCGCCCATGGGCAAGGAAAACCCATAATCATCCTGAATCTGATCAACCAAGCCATCGATATTCGCCGCCGCTTTAAAAATGCCATAGAGGTTCTTATTCACCTCCAGCATTGAAAAGTTAATACCATCATAGAAAAAGCTCACCTGACGACGATCGCCCTGATAGTTGGCCTGGACTAAGTTGGGGCGACGGACTGCATAACTGGCGATCGCCCCGAACTGCAATTTTTGATCAGTTAGGTGAACTTCATCGTAGGTAATTTCTGCATCAAAACTAAAGGATTGGCTTGATTTAAGATGCTCGGTCATTTCTTGGAACAGCATATTTGCCTTTGAATCCATCGCAGGTTCTGCGGTTTGGGCCGCACTCTTCAATGGAATAGCCACTAAAAATCCCACCATGAACAGCATCATGGATTTCCGAATTGACCACCGCATTCGTCTGATTGTCATACGTTGTAAACCTCTGCTTTGCAGAGGATCTTACCTAGCCTTATGCCATTGGTAACACATCTGAATGTATGCGCAATGGACATGTAAATAATAAGTAACTACGAATTGAAGAATGCTGATACAAAATCTGACATAAAAACGATAACCATCGGTATTCAGGTCAATCGATCTCCAGTTATTAATTCGGCAGTTCCCTAAAGCCCCCAGAGACTGCTCATTAATTCTTCATGGATATTTATTAATTCTTCATAGATATCAACATAAATTCAACAGGAATATCGATACAAATATCAACATAAATTCAACACAAACACCAATAAAAGTATCAACATGAATTCAACATGATCCGACCCTCAGCCCCGGTACACAAAAGATTAGCCCCCGGGTGAGCATGACCCACCCGAGGGCAATTAATCTGTTTGGGTCGATCGATGATTGATCGATGGTCGATTTTTGATCAATTTAATAATCGATTCAACGATCAATCCAATCGGCGATCCAATCGGCGATCGCTAGGGTGCGAGGTAGGTGTAACCCTGCAAACTACGCTCGTAGTTTTGCAGCAGCATTTGCGACTCACGCAGGGAAATGCGCTTGTCTTGCATGGCCTGTTCCGCCTGGCGACGCATACTTTCCACCAGGTCATCCGCCTCGTATTGCACGTAGCTGAGGGCTTCCTTCATCGTGTCGCCCTTCACCACGTGCTCAATCCGGTAGCCCTTGGGCGTGAGATGAATGTGCACCGTGTTGGTGTCGCCAAACAGGTTGTGCAGGCTGCCCATGATTTCCTGATAAGCACCGTTTAGGAACATCCCGAGGTAATAGGGTTCATACTCCCGATCGCCGTAGTCCGCTTGATCGGCGGGGTCAATGGGCTTGAGGGCGTGCAGTTCCAGCACATTTTTCACATCGCGCAGGTCGATGAACTGGTCGATTTTGCCATCGCTGTCGCAGGTCAAGTCTGCCAAGATGCCGCGCTCGGTGGGTTCTTCGTCGAGGCGGTGAATCGGCGCGATCGGGAACAATTGCCCGATCGCCCAGGTATCGGGAGCCGACTGGAACACCGACATATTGATGTAGTAAATCGACGACATCATTTGTTCGAGATATTCCAAATCGTCGGGCACGTAGTCTTCCTTGCGGACGATTTCCCGAATCTTGGTGCAGCAGGCCCAATAGAGCCGCTCAATTTTCGCGCGATCGGTCAGGCTCAAATAGCCAAAGCTAAACAAACTCAGGGCCTCGTCGCGCGTTTGGGTCGCGTCGTGGAACATTTCCTGATAGTTGTCCCGATCGATCAACGAATAGGTTTCATACAGGCTTTTCAGCGAGGTATGGTCGCTCGGCTCCGACGGTTGCGGCTCCGTAAACGACATTTGGCTGATGCTCAACACATCAAACACCAGCACCGATTGGTGGGAGGCCACCGCCCGCCCACTCTCACTAATCAGCGTCGGCACGGGCACACCGCGGCCAGAGCAGGTGTCATTCACCGCCGCCACGATGTCGTCCGCGTAGTTTTGCAGGGTGTAGTTGGTCGAAGCGTGGAAGTTGGTTTTGGAGCCATCGTAGTCAATGCCCAAGCCGCCGCCCACATCTAGGTATTGCATCCCCGCGCCGAGTTCATGCAGTTCCACATAGATTTGGCTGGCTTCACGGATTGCGTCTTTGATTACGCTAATCGAGGAGATTTGCGATCCGATGTGGAAATGCAGGAGTTGGAGACAGTCGAGCATATCGGCTTGGCGCAGTTGATTGACCGCGCCAAGGATTTCGGGAATCGTCAGGCCAAATTTGGCCCGATCGCCCGCCGAGTCGCCCCAGCGGCCCACACCCTTCGCATTCAGCTTGGCCCGCACGCCCAAGATCGGCTTGATGCCCAGGCGTTGGCTGGCGGAGATGGCGAGTTTCACCTCTTCCACCTGTTCCAAAACGATCACGGGCGTTTTGCCCAGGCGCTGGGCCAGGATCGCCGTTTCGATATATTCGCGATCCTTGTAGCCGTTGCAGATCAGCATCGCGCCCGGCGTGGTCAGCATGGCCAGGGCGATCATCAATTCCGGCTTGGAACCGGCTTCGAGACCGAATTGGTAGGGTTGGCCAAATTCCACGAGGTCTTCGATCAGGTGGCGCTGTTGGTTGCACTTGACCGGAAATACGCCTTTGTAACCGCCGGCATACTTATACTTAGCGATCGCCTTGGCAAAGACGGCCGTGAGCCGCTCGATTCGATCGGCCAAAATATCCGTAAACCGAATCAGCAGCGGCAGGCCCAGGTTGCGTTGCTTCAGCGCCTCGACCAATTCAAACAGGTCGATCGCGCCGCCCCGTTCGGCCTTGGGCGAGACGGTCACATGGCCCGCCGCATTAATCGAAAAGTAGGGTTCACCCCAGGCGCGAATCCGGTAAGTCCCTTCGCTGTCCTCGATCGTCCAGGGCCGTTCGCCCGTCACGCTGTTTGTTTTCTGTGCCAATTCCGTTAAACCCTGAATTGCCATCCGTGAGTCGGTTCGCATCCCACGTTTGCGCCGCACCCCCCGTTCACTGCGGGCCGCTGCGTCAGCGGTCACTGTGCTTGCAGCCACTGACTCGTCCACCGTTGGACTTGTGGCCTGGGCGATCGTCGATTCCACTAACGCAGTTTCGACCGTCGAATCGATCCCCATTTTTCGTCAACCTCCAGACGACAGTCCAGCTAGTAGCGAGTCTGCTCGATCGAATGACCGGAGAAGACAAACCAGCTTCCCAGTGTATCGTATTCCAATAAAACGGACGGCAATCCTATCGGGGTAAGGATTTGGTTAACGTCTGGTTATGATTCTGAGCGATCGATCTGAACGATCAAAACAATCAACTCGGAGTCATCCAGCCAAGCGATCGACCGGTGCGATTAGGGTCTGTCATCACATCCCAACCCCCCAGATAATCTGCTTCGTCTCACCAATCTATCGTAGGGGCGGGGTCTCCCCGCCCAGCCCCCGCGAGGGTTTGCTCCCGAGTCCCTCCCTTGGCAGCCCATGACGACTCGATCGCCCCAGGAAGATCGGCAAAGTTGTTCAAATTGGCCCGTTTTTTTGCACTATTAAAAGGGCCTGTTTCGCGGGAAACGCGTCCCAACCGTTTTTCCCAGCACTTGCCCGGTTCTATCGTTTTCCCTTTGTTGAGGATTGCCCGTCGTGGAACGTACTTTTATTGCCATTAAGCCCGATGGCGTGCAGCGTGGTTTGATCGGTGACATCATCAAGCGCTTTGAAACCAAGGGCTTTACCCTCGTCGGTCTGAAGCTGCTGAACGTCAGCCGCGAGCTGGCGGAGGCACACTATGCTGTTCACCGCGAGCGCCCCTTCTTTGCGGGGTTGGTGGATTTCATTACGTCGGGCCCCGTGGTGGCGATGGTTTGGGAAGGTGACGGGGTGGTCGCTTCGGCCCGTCAGATCATTGGCGCAACGAATCCGTTGACGGCGAATCCGGGGACGATTCGGGGTGATTTTGGGGTGAGCATTGGCCGCAACTTGATCCACGGCTCCGATGCGATCGAAACGGCCCAAAGCGAAATTGCCCTGTGGTTTAAGCCCGAAGAACTGGCGGCTTGGTCGCCGACGATCGCCCCGTGGTTGTACGAATAGGGCCAGATCACTGGCGATCGACTCCGGTGGGTTGTTAGGCCGCCGTCGATCGTTCGACCAACGTTAGACCAACGTTGATGAGTTGCCGCCCGATCGCCTCCGCATGGCCGGAGCGATCGGGCGTTGTCGTTTGGGGGCGATTTTGCCCGGCGCGTGGATCGGTGCGCTATCGTTGGGGCGATCGCGATCGAGTTGGAACCGTTATCCAAGGTGTCGCGGTCACGACCGATTCGGTTTGAAGGAGTCCGTGGGAAATGCTAGTTGAGCAACGGCCGTCGTTGAACTGGTTGCAACGCGAGCGGGCCTGGGTGGAAATTAACCTCGGCGCATTGCAACACAACGTGCGCCACCTGAAGGCCTGGGTGGGCGATCGGGTGGAATTGCTGGCGGTGGTCAAGGCCGATGCCTACGGCCACGGGGCCGCGACGGTGGCCCGATCGGCCCTGGCGGCGGGGGCGGCCTGGCTGGCGGTGGCGACGATCGAAGAAGGCGGCCAACTGCGCGAAGCCGGTATCGATGCACCGATCCTGGTTCTTGGGGCGGCCCACACCCCCGACCAGATCAAGGCCCTGTTGCACTGGCAACTGCAACCCACCCTCTGCACCATGCAGCAAAGTTTTACCTTTGCGGAGGTGCTGAAATCCCTCGGGCGATCGCTGCCGGTACACCTAAACATCGACACGGGCATGGCGCGGCTGGGCACACGCTGGACGGAGGGCGCGGCCTGGGTGCAATGGGTCGCCCGATCGCCAATGCTGCCCCTCGCGAGTCTCTATTCTCACTTCGCCACCGCCGACGAACCTGACCCCACCGTCATGCACCGGCAATATCACCGGTTCCAGGCGTTTTTGCAGGAAACCCGATCGCTCGGCCTGCCGCTGCCAAAGCTGCACATGGCCAATTCTGCCGCCCTGTTGGCCGATCGCACCTATCACTTCGATCGGGTGCGGGCGGGTCTGGCTCTCTACGGCCTCGCCCCCGCCCCCCACCTGGCCGGCATTTTGCCCCTGCGCCCGGTGATGAGCGTCAAGGCCCGGATCACCCAAATCAAGGCGATCGAACCCGGCGATGGCGTGAGCTACGGCCACCGCTACATTGCCGATCGCCCCACCCGCGTCGCCGTCGTGGGCATTGGCTACGCCGACGGTGTGCCGCGCAACCTCTCCAACCAAATGGAAGTGCTGATTCGCGGCCAGCGCGCGCCGCAAATCGGCTCGATTACCATGGATCAGTTGATGCTAGACATAACCGACTTACCCGACGGACTGATGCCCGGTGAGGTTGTCACCCTTTTGGGCGAAGACGGGGGCGATCGCCTTGGAGCCGAAGACTGGGCCACCACCCTCGGAACCATCTCCTGGGAAATTCTGTGTAGCTTCAAGCACCGCCTCCCCCGCGTCACCGTCGAGTAACCGTCATAAACCCGGGGTTGGGTTCAGCCGATCCTAACTAGCACGGTAGTCCGAAAGTAGGAGGTCATGCCATCACGAATTCTACGAAATGACCTGTCGTGGTGCATATCGAGGCCCACGCAGTCGGTTGCGAATGAAGTTGAGCCATGTGTAAAACGTCGGCGTATGGGCAAACGTCGTAAACAAGGCCTTTTCAGTGGTGGATAGATAGGGCCAAGCCAGGCTAAACGTCCGTTTTCGAGTGGCCGAATCGAAGCTCATAATGGCCTTGCTTAACAAGGTCACTGCCTTTTTTTTCAGGAACAACCTCGAAATGTTGTATTCATCCTGGAGTGATTGAAAAACCCGCAACCCAGCCGTTAAACACTGCTCATCCAAACCATATTTTTTGGAGTGGCTTTCGGGGTTATTACATCGATAGAAGTGAGAAGGCGTGGGATTATAGGCCCAGGTTTTGCCATGAACCGCCCGCATAACAATCTCTAGATCTTCTGCACCGCGAAACTCCGGTTTAAATCCACCCACTTCTTGGAGTCGGGTGCGACGAATTGCCGATCCTGACAGTTCAAGAATTCCATGGGTTTGATAGAGCTGAAAGTACGTGTCGTGATCGAGGTGATTCTTAACCGAGTCAAACGGAGTCGCCGACCTCGAAACGACTCGCTCCACATTCATGGAATAGTGTTCAGCCGCTGCAATGTAGACCACATCTTGGGTTTCAGCGACGGCTTGTTGAATATTCTGGAGATGATCGGGCTTCCACCAGTCATCGGCATCTAAGAACGCAACCCAATCTCCGCTGGCTTGGCTAATTCCCAAATTACGCGCACCAGCAGGGCCGAGTCGATCGCCGTGCAGGATGTGTAGGGGAATTGAAGTCTGATCTCGAATTTGAGTAACTAACTCTAAGGAGCGATCATCGGAGGCATCATCAACCACCAAAATCTCTAGTACCGGATAGATCTGAGCCAAAACGCTATGTAGAGACTGCTCGATCCAACGAGCTGCGTTATGGCAAGGAATGACAACGGAAAAGGTAAGACCTAAGGGGTTGATATCAGCACTGGTTTGTCTGTGGTGCATTGATCACTAGGGGTCGTTTGTTTGGTGATCCAGTTCATGGCAGATTTCTGGTCACTAATATAGTCTAGGTCAGATCGTGGATGGGGATTTTCTTAATTTTTGTTGATGTCCAGTTGCGGTCTCCAGACTTCAAAAACAGCCAAAAACTGCCCCCATCGCCGTTCTACGGGGTGTCATCAGATTTGCGACAGCCACGTCAGTTCGAGACAGGCTGAGGCCCCAATTCGGTGACGGAACCTAACGCGCCGCCCGCACGAGCAACCCAGCGCCCAAGGCTCCCACAATCACCAGCGGCGACCAAGCGGCCATGAATGGAGCCAGAATATCCGTCCGTGCTAAGGCATCCATCAAAAACGACAGCAGGTAATAGGCAAAAATCACCACGATGCTGACCCCAAAGCTGGTGGCGCGGCCGAGGCGTTGGTGGCGGCGGTTGGCCAAGGCCGAGCCAATCAGCCCAAAGGCGACGCAAATGAAGGGAAAGGCGTATTTTTGCTGAATTCGGAGTTCTAGCTTGGTAATTTCAGCGCGCTCGCCGCTTTGGCGCAGAATGGCGAGGCGTTCTTGGGCCTGGGCAATGTTGAGTTCATTCGAGAAGCGATCGCGCACGGCCAAGTCCAACGGGGTGCGCGGGAGCTGCAAGCGCTGTTGCTCAAACCGCAAAATATCGCGATAGGAGCCATCGGGGGCGACGAGGTAAATCGTGCCATTTTTGAAATCCCAGGCCCGTTCGCCGGGGTTCCAGACGGCGGATTTGGCGGTGACGATTTGGCTAATGCCGGCTTGGGAGCGATCGATCACCGTCAGGGAAATCATTTGCTTGCCGTCGTAGCGCTCGGCATAAAACACCCGGCTGAGAATATTCTTGGTCTCACCGTCCGGTTGTTTTACGTCACTAAACTCACGGTAGAAAATATTTTCCTCGCGAAAGGAGGGTTGACTGTCATCGGTGCCCAGGGCCCGTTCCAGAATCATGGTGGCTTGATAGTTGGCCGCCGGTACGAGGGCTTCGTTAAACACAAAGGTCAGGCCCGTGACAAACAGGCTGAGGACGATCGCCGGGGCCACAATTCGATAGACGCTAATGCCACAACTGCGCAGGGCCACCAATTCGCTGTCATTGGACAGTCGCCCAAAGGCCATCATCGAAGCCAACAATGTGGACATCGGAAACGACAGCACGATGAAGTAGGGCATTTGCAACAGCATCACCTGCATCGCCAGGTGAATCGGCAACCCTTCTTCCACGACCTTCCGCACCAGGTCAAACACCGTGCCGACGGAAACCCCGATCGAGGAGAACGCCCCCACCCCAAACAGAAAGGGCATCGTTAGCTCTTTGGCCAGGTAGCGATCCATCACGCTGATGGTGGGCAGCCAGTTTCGCCAGTGCTGGAAGGGAGACGGCTGGGGCAAGGTGTTGGGGGTCATAGTCATCCGAGGAGTCCGATCGGGGAGCTTGAGCGAGGTGGGCTTGCGCAATAGGGGATCGAGCGATTACGGCTGAAACTTATCCCCGAGATAGTATTGCCGCACCAAGGGATTGGCGTAGAGTTCGGCGGCATTGCCCGACGCGAGGATTTGACCTTCACGCATGATGTAGGCTCGATCGACAATTTCCAGGGTCTCGCGCACGTTGTGGTCGGTGATCAAAATGCCCATGCCGCGATCGCGCAGGCCCGCCACAATCCGCTGAATTTCGGCCACCGCGATCGGGTCAATCCCCGCAAAGGGTTCATCCAGCAGCAAAAACTGCGGCCCCTCCAGCCCCACCGCCAGCGCCCGCGCAATTTCCGTGCGCCGCCGCTCACCGCCCGACACCTGAACGCCAGGAGTGTGGGCCACCTTTTCGAGGCCAAAATCCTGCACCAAGTCATGGAGGCGCTGCTCTTGCACATCGCGCGGCAGGCGGGTTTGCTGCAACACCAATCGCAAATTATCCACCACACTCAAGTGGCGAAAGACGCTCGCCTCCTGGGCCAAATAGCCAATGCCCAGGCGGGCCCGCTGATGGATTGGCTGCTCGGTAATGTCTTGGTCACCCAGCCACACATGGCCCGTGTCGGGCCGCTCCAGACCGGTGGCCATATAAAACACGGTGGTTTTGCCCGCGCCATTGGGCCCAAGCAAGCCGACGATTTCGCCGCGTTCTACGGTGAGGCTGACGCGATTGACAATCAGTCGTTCGCCATAGGCCTTTTGGACATTTTCGAGAACAATCTTCAACGGTGTACCCCCCACAATTAAGGATGCAAGCCAGCCACGGGCGATCGGGCTGGAACTGGGAAACTATGGCACGGCGGGGGCAAACAACGACGGCGTACCGGGCGCAGCGGTTTGACCACCGGCGGGCCCCGAGGAGGAGGGCAGCACCGTGGGTGTGGTGGTGTCGAGCACCAGATACACCGATTCCACCTGGCGATTGGGCAGGGGCAGGGCGATCGATCGCCCTTCATCCACATAGTAGGTAACGGTTTCGGCCCGCAGGCTATTGCCGTCTTGCAACACAAACACATCGCCGGACATCACCAACCGGCGTTCGTTGCTGAAGTATTGGGCCTGGGCCGCGGTCGCCTTCAGCATCCGCGAGGGATAGTCCACCTGCACGTTGCCTCGGGCCGTGACAATCCCGGCGATCGAGTTGGCCTCTTGCACGTCGGAAATCACGGTCATCGGCTGGCGCACGGGCACGGGAGCCGGTGGAACGGGTTGGGCGATCGCCTGAGGAATCGCCCCGACTGCCAGCCCAACGGTGGCGATCGCGCCGGCCCGAGCAGCACGAGTTGCCAGGGCAGCCGCTAGATGTCTGCTTGATCGGGTGATATCCACGTGTTGACCCACCATAGTCATTGATAAAAACGGCGACTGGGCAATGCACTTTCCCATTGGCGCAAAGCACCCGGGGGCAAAATGATTGCCTCAGACAGTGTAGCGAACGGTTGCCGCGATCTCGATCGGCCCGCCCCATCATGGGCCGCGCGTCCGGCCGTTGCCCATGGTTGATTGGTTGTGTCGATTGGCCGTCGATTGGCTGTCGATAGTTTACCGCACGGCAACCCCTGGCCCCGGCGAAGGGCGAGCCAGCTCCCCAGGCCGATCGGATTGGCCCGGCACAGCCAACCGGGAACCCCGATCGCGCCGCCCATCAGCCCCAGGGTAGGCCCCTGCCGTCACGGGCGAAACCGCTGGCGGCACGCATTCGCCAACTGGTGCAACGAGGAGGCATTCCCCCGGGGGGTCAAATAGTCCTGCAACCAGCGGCAACTGCGATTGAGCAAATCGTCGGGATCCAGATTCCGCATAATCAACTGTTGGTCATAGCCCCCCGACACCAGGAGTTTGCCATCGGGGCTAAATCGCACCGATCCCACGCCGCTTTTGTGTTCCTTAAAGGTTTTCAGGCGTTCTCCCTCCAAACTCCAAAGGGTGACGGAGCCATCCCAACTGGCCGCCGCCAAGAAGCGACCGTTGGGACTAAAGCGCACACTGTTCACCGCATCACCATGGCCCAGCACGCGCAGCAGGGAGCCGCTGGCACTCCAAAGGCGAACGGTGCTGTCATCGCCAGCGGAGGCAATGTATCGGCCATCGGGGCTAAAGGTCACGTCGTTGACAAAGCTGCTGTGACCAGCCAGGGTGCGAATCAGTTCGCCCTTGAGAGTCCAGAGTCGAATCAGGGCATCGTCGCCGCCGGTGGCCAGGAGGCGGCCATCGGGGCTGAAGGTGATGCTGTTCAGGCGCTTGGCCCGATCGTCCGTGGAGGTGAGCTGAAAAAAGGCGCGCTGTTTGCCGTCCAGTTGCCACAGATAGCCGCGCCCGCTGCGGTAGGTGGCGGCGATTTGGCTGCCGTCGGGGCTGAAGGCGACGCTGGAAATGTTGTTGGAGTCGCCAGTGTTGCCTTTGAGGGCGATCGCATCGACGAAGGTGCGCTGCAACACGCCCGATCGCGACCACAACCGGACACGGCCATCATTGTTGCCCACCAAAATCAGACGGTTATTGGGGCTGAAGGCGGCGGCCCGCACCCCGTTGCCCGGATCGGTGAAATAGGTGGGACGATCGGTTTGGCGATCCCAGAGCTTCACCTGGCGATCGCTGCTGGCAGACAGGATGGTGGAGCCATCGCTGCTGATGTCGAGGCCATAGATCCGATCGGTGTGGGCGGTGATTTGGGTGATCGATTCCGGTTGCAAGCGCCAGAAGCGAATCGTGCGATCGTAGCTGGTGGTGGCGAGGGTGCTGCCATTGGGACTGAAGGCAACGCTCGTCACGCGATCGGTGTGGCCCACAAAGGTTTGTACCAGTTCGCCGAGAAACGTCCAATAGCGAACGGTTTTGTCAGTGCTGGTGGAGGCCAGGTATCGGCCATCGGGGCTAAAGACCAGACTCAAGACCTCATCGCGATGGCCGGTGAGCATCCGCACGGGTTTGCCCGATCGCGTCCAAATCCGAATCGTTTTATCGAGGCTAGCCGAAGCCAGAAACCGACTATCGGGGCTGAAGGTGACGTTCATCACGCTGTTGGTATGGCCGCGCAGGGTGGCCAGCTCTTGCCCACCGATCGTCCAAAGCTTGATCGTGCGATCGTCGCTGGCCGTAGCAATCAACTGGCGATCGGGACTGAAGGTAATCCACTGCACGGGCACGCCGTGGGTGGTGAACTGGCGGACGACTTGCCCTTGCAAGTTCCAGAGCCGCGCCGTGCCATCGTCACTCGCGGTCGCAATCAAGCTGCCATCGGGACTAAAGGTCGTGCAATTAATCCGGGCGGGATGTTGCCCCAGTTCCCGGACGAGGGTGCCCTCACGCGTCCAGAGCCGCAGCCGTCCCGGTTTGCCCTGTTTGCCCGTGCTGGTGGCCAAAAACTGGCCATCGGGGCTGAAGGACACGTTGGTGGCACTAATTTCGTGGGGCAGAACGATCGGCTTACCGGCGCGATCGAGCAGGGGGCGGCCATTGTGGTGCCACAGGCGCACGGTGCGATCGCTACTCGCCGTCGCAAAGACTTGGCCATCGGGGCTGTAGGTCACATCCCACACGGTCTCCACATGGCCGATCGGCCCCTCAATGCGATTAAATTCCCGCACATGCTTCAGGGCCTGTTGCAGGCTGGCCGCCACCTTTAACTCCGTCGTGGCCCGCGTGTTGGGCTTGGCCCAGAGCAACCATTGGCGCTGGTTCCGCTGTTGCCACGCCTGGAGACCCGACAGCAAGGCCTCAAAGGGCTGGTTCGAGCCGATCAGCGCCTCGGACACAGCGGTGTTGGCATCAATTTGCGCACTGATTTCATCGGCTCCCAACAACACCGCAAAGCTGGAGGAGGACAGAAACAAAATGCTCAGAACGGCTCCGGCGGCGTAGAGTTCGCGGATGCGTTTTTTGAGGATCGCGTTCAGTTGCGACTGGGTGAGCCGGAAGCGGGCCCGCTCATCGGCCTGGCGCTGTTGGCGAATAAAGGCCACCAGGTAATCGTGAACGAGTTGGTAGAAGTCGGCGGTGGATTCGCGGAACACAACCACCAGCCCCGCGCCCGACAGGATGCTGAGGACGAGTTCCAATTGGCCATCGGTGGCCCCGAGTTCGACGGCCAGTTCGGTGCGGGTTTTCAGGGGGCGGGTGCCATTTTCGGCCGTGAGCAAAAACAGCACTTGGCGGGCGACGTTTTCGCTTTCGGGGCCGCAGTCGCGGATCGTGTTTTCGAGGTAGCGCTCGACGAGGACTTCTTTGGAGCCATATTCCTGTTGATAGTCGGCGAGGGTGACGATCCGATCGGCCTGGAGCTGCGCACCGACCACTTGCAGTTCGATCGGGTTGACTTGGCCGGTTTCGCGGGCCAGTTCGCCAACGAGGGCATCGATCAGGTCGGGTTCGAGGCCCAGGCGCGATCGCTCGGTCAGGCTTTGGATCGTGGCGCGGGCATCGGCCGGCGAAAAATCGCCCACGTAGTAGCGCACCTGCTGGGCCAGCACGTTGTTGTCAATGATCGATAAATCCGTGGCCCGTTCCCACTCCAACAGGAAGTGCAAATAGTCTTCCCGCATGGAGATGATCATCTTCACGTAGGGCACGTTCAGACAATCGCGCAGAAATTCAAAGAACGGCTGCCGCTCGCTGACGGTGGGCCAGTGAAAAAACAGTTCTTCAAATTGATCGAGGATCAAAATGATGCTGAAGTTTTGTTGGCTGAACTGCTGGAGCCGATCGAGCAGGGCCCGCAGGCGCAGGGCTTGGCTGCCGGTCGATCGACTGAGGGTGGGCGGGGGGCTGTTCGCCTCGATCGCCAGGTCATCCCAGGTGGCCAGGGTGCGATCGCTGTCTAACCCCTTCAAATCCGCCGCCCGATCGAGCGCATTTTCCGTCGCCCCAACCCAATCCGTATACACCTCAATAATCGCCGGCAGCACATCCCGATCGCCCAGGGCCCGTTGGTACAGTTCCGGCACTAAGCCCGCCTTGATCAACGAACTCTTGCCCGCCCCCGAATGGCCATGCACCACCGTCAGCTTCAAATCGGTGCGGGCCAAGCGCGCAATCAGTTGCTCCACATCCTTCTGTCGCCCCGAAGCCGCAATTTCGGGAGCCGCGACCGGTAGCACCAAGTCCTCATCGGCCATGGTCGCCGGTTGGGGTTGCAACTGCCCCGCACCAATGAAGGCCAACCAACTGCACTGGTGTTCCACCCGCCGCAGTTCTTGCTTGGTTTGGAAGGCTTCCAGGTAGCGCGTTTGTTGAAAATAGACTTCCCGCAATCGTGACAGCAGGCGCACGGTCAGTTGCGGTTGCTCGAAGTTCCAAACCGTGGCCCGCGCCCGTTCCAAATAGCCGATCGCCAACCCCGCCTGGCCCAAATGCCACTGGGCTTCCCCCAGCAAAAACCAAGCCTGACTTTGGCGCAAGCGCACGGCCCGCAACAGATCCGCCCCCAGCACCGTTGGATCGTTGGCACTGGCCCGGGCCAGATGGTTCAGGGCCCGCTCGGCCCACTCACAGGCTGACTCCCAACGGGTTTGCACCAGGGCCACTTCCGCCAAGAAGCCGCAATCGCGCGCCAACTCCGCCTGATTGGTGGGCGTGTCGAGGGTGCTGTGCAGGGCGAGGGCCACTTGGGCCAATTGTTCTAGGCTGAGCCAATCGTGCAGCTCGTGCAGCACTTCCCCCAGGGGGCCAATAAATTTGGCGGTGAGATCCGATCGATCCAGCGCCGCAAACTGATCCGCACAGGACTGCAACGACTCGCGGGCTAAGCGCCACCGCTGAATGCGCGCACTGTGGCTTTCGGGCACTTCGATCGGGTGGCTGCTGCCCAGGGCGAGGCGCGCATGACAAAACCCCACATAAAACCGCAGGAGTCCCGATCGCAACAGGGCTTGCACCGGGGCGATCGGGACAGCATCCCCCGCCGCCAAGGCCGGGTCAGAGCCGGTGAGCATCGCTGGATCCCCAACGTCACTGGGATCCCTGGAGCCACTGAAGTTACTAAACTCGCCGAGGTCACTGAAGTCGCTGAAATGGCTAAAGTCGCTGAGGTCACTGGGTTCACGGGTCGATGCTGAGGGCTGCGGGGCCGCCGTGGCGCGATCGGTCGGGCCGATCGCCCCCCGCTGTTGCCGATCGGCCAGGGCTTGCCACCCATCCAGGGCCCGCCGAAACGTCCCCAGGGCCAACTCCAAATCCCCCCGGCCCAGGGCCGCCCATCCTTCCAAAAATTCCACACTCGCGGTTAAGTCCGCATCCAGCCGCACACCCCGCTTGGCCAAATCTGCCCGAGCGGCCCCCAGCTCTTGGCGATGGCGCGCTTCGGCCAAGGCCGGCGGCAGTTGATAGATCGAATAGCCCGCCGGAGCCTGAAAGGCCCGATCGAACGCCTGGCTCGCCCGATCGCGCAGAAAGTCAATCACCCCCTGCGTATCCATCTCAAACCGCACCGGAGTCGCCGCCCAGCTCTTGAGATCCGGAGCCACCCGCTTCAGTTTGTCCAGACTCTCATCCGTCAGCCACAACACGATCGGGAACGGCAGTTGCTTAAAGCGATCGCGCATCTGATTCGCCAGGGCAAACACCGTTTCCAGCGACTCCACCGTTTCCAACCCCAGCAGCATCATCGCCCGGGGTGGACAATCGCCCTGACTCGCCGCCACCAAGGGATATAGCGTCTTTGTGGTCGGCGGCACGGCCAAACTCGCAACCCGATCGAACGGCTGGCCCTCGCCCGATCGATCCGTAATCCGCGCCAGCATGGTTTGGCGCAGACGGCCATAGCTACAGCGCACCAAAACCAGCGAAAACTGACCCTCCGACAGCAAAATGGCCCGCTCTAGGGTCCGCAACGCCCGCTCATTCGCCTGGGCCGTTTCACGATCCATCATCGACTGATCTCCTTGGGGCTGCGAACCCATCGACAACGGCGTTGCCTCCGACAATTGCTCCATACCTCCGCACCCTGTTGATCCCCTTCACAACCCGATTCAGCTACCCAACCCGCCGCCTAGACGTTGACCGATCATCAGCAATTGTTCACCCCGGGATCACTCCCCTCAGTATGAACACCCCCAACGTTCTGCGCTGAAGATCGGATGCCATATCTCCAGTCAAATTCCTCGCAAAAATGCAAGAAACGATCAAGATTTTGCCTGATTAGATTGGCATTTCCACCCTACAAAAACCAGCCATGTCAGGTGGGGTCGAATTTCCTCAAATGACAAAAGACCGATGGCATTTTTTTGAATGACCAACCCCTGATTCTCAAACAATCCTGAAGTTAGAATCAAAAATGACATCACCCTTCCTGAACATTGAGAACCAATAGCAACAGGTAAACGCAAAATCCTCGATCGCTGCCGGCCATGACTAGCCTGAACCCGCCAAACCCAGTCCAGCACTCGCCCGACTCTCTCAGTATTCCCTGCGATCACCAAAAATGCCAACTAGCACCCATAAAATTGGCCATTCGGCGATCGCAAGCGGTCACAAGCGATCGCAAGACCAGCACCATGGACTACCACTAAAGTCATCTTGAATCAGCAATTTTTAGAAATCAATTCTATCGATTTCACATCCAAAATCATGCTTTGGAATTATTGCCTCACGGGTCTTGAGCATGATTGAAGCGATCATCCAAATACTGGTGCTCACCCCGTCGATCGGCGTAGGCTAATTTCAGTATTTTGACGATTACTGTCTCAGTCACACTTGAACAGACACTTCATCAACTATCACAGAGCGCGGCTCCGTAAGATTTGATGAATTGAGTGATTGGGCTAAGTCATTGCCTTTTAGCGATGACTACCCCATGATGCAAGATGGTTCAAGCGATAATTGCGATGATCCATTAATTCATTGGCAACTATTCATCTAGCTTCGTTTGGTCAATGGTTGACAACTATTCAGTAGGACTCTTCACTCCAAATGCGTGATTTAAAATTAGCCAAATGAGCTAAGTCACTAGTTTGCGCATGGCTAGAACTAATCGACTGAACTGGTTTAAGGCCAACAATGACAATCGGTAGACGCGTGTTCTAGATTCTGCATATTGGTTGAGCCACCCATAAAATACCCGTGAAATCCAGAAAATTCAGAGGATAGTTAGGCATCCATCAAGGTTTGTGTTTGACGTGTTGGGATTTGAAGTGTTGGTGTTGGACGTGGGATGTGTCTAAGAGCAGGGAGTAACGATTTAAAAATGTGTCTTTTCAAAAAATGGCCGCAGTCACCATCAATCGACCAATTCATCAACCAATCAATCAATCGACGATCGTTGCATCGATTAACGAGATCTTTAAGAAAGAGCAAATATCAAATGAAACTTTATCAAATTTTTAAAAAAATTCATAGACATGATGCAGATCACAATAAATATCGATAAATATCAACAATTAGTTGCGATCGGGATCAGTGCAAGAACTCAAAACCACCTACTTTGTATCGATGTTGCATCGATGTTTCGGTTGATCCCTCCTGTCCGTTGATCCCTCCTAATTGACGGGCTGCGGCCGATCGCATTTGACCCATGGGGTCATCGATCGCGTTTTGATCCTGGTTCCAAACCCATGGCCCGGGCCTGGAACCTTGGGCGATCGAGAATCGCGATCGATCGCCGCCCACCCCTTCAGTAATGACAACCCTCTAGGCTTGCTGGAGATAGGCTTCGTAGCCGAGGCGATCGAGCTGGGCCTGTTTGCCTTCCACCATTTCGCGCAGGCTGTCGCGGTAGGCTTGTACCTGGGCTTGCAGGTTGGGATCGTGGGCGGCCAACATTTGCACCGCCAGCAGTCCGGCATTTTTGGCATTGCCGATCGCCACGGTGGCCACGGGAATTCCAGCGGGCATTTGGACGATCGAGTAGAGCGAGTCCACCCCGTTCAGTTGGCGCGTGGTCACGGGCACACCGATCACCGGCAACACGGTGAGGGCGGCGACCATCCCCGGCAGGTGGGCCGCGCCGCCGGCCCCGGCGATGATCACTTTCAAACCGCGATCGACCGCCGTTTTGGCATAGGCCACCATCCGATCGGGCGTGCGGTGGGCGGAGACGATCGCCACTTCCACCGGGATGCCAAAGTCTTCGCACACGGCGATCGCAGCTTGCATGGTGGGTAAATCCGAGTCGCTGCCCATGATGATGCCGATTTGGGGGGAGGGGGTGGCGGCCATGGCGGTTGTGGGTTAATCCGATAACGTGTTCAAATTAAGGCGTTCCAACGCTAGGGCGATCAAGGCGATTGGTAGTGGCTTGATCGTGACGATCGACCACTCCTTGGAAACCGCCCCCAGCGACAGCCGTATCTTACCGAGCGATGACCCATTGGCAAAATCAGCGAATTCATCGCGCCAGACTTGTGGATCGATCGGGTCTCTATGATCTGACCTGTGACGATCGGGGGCAGGTGGCGGAAATTGATCCCCACGATCCGACCAGCCTCGCGACGGGCGATCGGGCCGAGACCCTGCGCAATGGGGACGCGATCGACCTCCAGGGCGACTGGCTATCGCCCGGTGGGGTGGATTTGCAGATCAATGGGGCCCTGGGGTTGGCTTTTCCCGACCTGACCCCGGATGATCTGCCCCAACTCGATCGAATTTGCCAACTGCTGTGGCGGCAGGGGGTGACAGCGTTTTTGCCGACGATCGTCACCACGGCCGTGAATAAGGTTCACCAGAGCCTCGCAACCCTCGCCGCTTACCAAGACTATCGATCACAACACCCGGCGAGCGATCGGGCAGAAATCTGGGGCGCGCATTTGGAGGGGCCATTTCTCAGTGGGCAAAAGCGCGGGGCCCATCCTGAACAATTTTTGTTGCCGCTGACGGTCGATCGGGTGGCGGAGTTAATCGGCCCCCATGTTGCCCAGGTGGCCAAAATTACCCTCGCGCCGGAACTCGACCCCACGGGCCAGGCGATCGACTGGCTGCGATCGCGCAAAATCGCCGTCAGCCTGGGCCATTCCCAAGCCACCGCCGCCGAGGCAAACGCCGCCTTCGATCGCGGAGCCACGATGGTGACGCACGCCTTTAACGCCATGCCGCCGCTGCACCACCGGGAGCCGGGCTTGTTGGGGGCGGCGATTACCCGATCGGACGTGCGGTGCGGCTTCATTGCCGATGGGGTGCACGTTTGCCCCACGATGCTGCAACTGTTGCTGCGGGCCAGCGACTACCAGCGCGGGCTATTTTTGGTCAGCGATGCCCTGTCGCCCTTGGGTCTGCCCGATGGGGTCTATCCCTGGGACGATCGGACGATCGAAGTGCGCCAAGGCACGGCCCGCCTGTCCGATGGCACCCTGTCGGGCACAACCCTCAGCCTGCTGGAGGGGGTGCTGAACCTGGTGCGCTGGCAGCTCTGCACCCCGGAACAGGCGATCGCCCTGGCGACGATCGCGCCGCGTCGGGCCCTGGGTCGCCTGCTGGAATCCGCCGATCCCTACGGTGGCCAGTCGCCGGAGCAGTTCTTGCGCTGGCACAAACAGCCCGATGGGGGCTTGACCTGGCGACGGTTGCAATGGTCTTAACCGTTGAATTCCCCCCACCCATGACTCCACCCCTAACGATCGTGCTTGTGGAACCCGCCGGGCCGCTGAATGTGGGTTCGGTGGCGCGGGTGATGAAAAATTTTGGGTTGGCGCAATTGGTGCTGGTGAATCCCCAGTGCGATCGACTGGGGCGGGAGGCGCGGCAAATGGCGATCCATGCGCGGGATCTGTTGGAGGGGGCGATCGTTGTGCCGGATTTGCCCACGGCCCTGGCCGGGTGCGATCGGGTGGGGGCCACCTTCGGGCGCGATTGGGATTCGCCCGTGGTGGTGCAGGAACCCGCCGCCGCCTTGCCCTGGTTGCGGGCGGGCCGATCGCCTGCGTTGGTCTTTGGGCGGGAGGATCGGGGCCTCAGTAATGACGAGCTGAAATATGCCCAGCGCTTGATTCGGATTCCCACGAGTGAGGCCTATCCGTCGATGAACCTGGCCCAGGCGGTGGCGGTTTGCGCCTACGAGTGGATACGAGAGCCATCGGCCCCGGAGTCGATCGCACCGGCCACCGAGGCCGAGCCGATCGAGCTGGCCCCGGTGGCCCAGGTCGAGCATTTCCATCGGGATTTGGAAGCGCTGCTGCTGCGATCGGGCTTTCTCTATCCCCATACGGCGGGCAGTCGCATGGAAAAACTGCGGCGGCTCTTGCAGCGATCGAACCCCTCGCCCCAGGATTTGGCCCTGCTTTGGGGGGCGGTTAAACAACTGGGTTGGGCGATCGACCATTTGCCGCGCCCCGACGAACGCCAGTAAAATGCCAGCCATCCCGCTGTCGTCATTGGCCGGGATGCCCGCCGCTCAGAGTTCGATCGCCATGCCCCAACCGCCCGATCGCCCGCGTCCGTTGCCTGCGCCCCGGCCCCTGGCCGCCGTGCCCCCGCCGTCCGGTGCGCGCCGCGCCCCGTCCCGCCGGCCTGCGCCTCAACAAAATTGGCTCCAAACCACGATCGATCGGCTGACGCGGCCCTCGGGGCCAGAACCGGGCCAGGCCGGGGGCCGATCGCAACCGCGCCGGCCGGCTCCCCAGGGGCGATCAGTCCCCAAGCCCCCGGCCGCTGCCAATTCCAAGGCCATGCCCCCGATCGCCAATCGCCGCAAGGGCGATCCCCTGTGGCTCCAGGCGGTGCGGACATTGATCGTGGGGGCGGGGCTGGGGGCGATCGTCGGCACAGTGCTGATGGCCTTCGATCCCTCCATGCGCCAAACGGCCTCGCCCGCCGGGACGCAAATTAACCTGGCCGTGCGCCAAAGCCAAAAGCAACTGGCCAGCACAGCCCTGCCGCCACCGGGGTCGGCCTTTCGCCAGCCGATCGGCCCCCTGCGCAACCAGTTTCAATTAATCGCGGCCCGCTATCCGGGCCTGACCTTGCACGCGGCGGCGCTGGATTTGGATACGGGGGATTTTGCCGCCTGGAATGACACCCAATCCGTGGCCGCCGCCAGCACGATCAAAGTGCCGATGCTGGTTGCCTTCTTCCAGGATGTGGATGCGGGCAAGATTCGGCTCGATGAAATGCTGACGATGGAAGCGCGGTTCGTTGCGCCGGAATCGGGAACCATGCAGTACCAAAAACCGGGTCAGAAGTTCTCGGCGATCGACACGGCGCGGCAAATGATCGTGATTAGCGACAACACGGCCACGAACATGATCATGGCGCGATCGGGCGGCTCCGGCCCCCTGAACCAGCGCTTCAAATCCTGGGGGCTGCAAGGCACATCGATTCAGGACTTGCTGCCGGATATTGCGGGGCTAAACCGCACGACGGCGCGGGATTTGGTGCAACTGGCGGCGCTGATCCACCGGGGCGAGCTGGTGTCGATGCGATCGCGCGATCGGCTGCTGGCGATTATGCGGGGCACGGTTTCGACGGGGCTGCTGCCCAAGGGCATCGGCAAGGGCGGCGACATTGCCCACAAAACCGGCACGTTGGCGAAGTTGCTCGGGGATATGGGCTTGGTGGATGTGCCCAACGGCCGGCGCTACGGAATTGCGGTGTTGGCGGAGCGTGCGCCCAATGACCCGAAGGCCGTCGAGGCGATTCGTGAATATTCCCGCGCCACCTACGCCTATTTCAACAACCTACCGCCGATCGCGCGTTAGCCACCCGATCGAGCCACGCCTCCATCACCGCCGGGTTGCTGGCAAAGTGCAAGTGCACATAGCTGCCAAAGACGCTGCCGACGCTGTAGCCCTCCGTGAGCCGATCGCCCCGGGAGGTTTGCAGGTGGTAGCACTGACTGATCGCCTCGGCCGCGCCGGGGTTCGCCACTTCGGAATAGTGAAACCGGTGGCCGCGGATGGTTTCGCCGGGGGGCAGGGCGCTGCCGGGGCCGATCATCGCTTCCACATAGCCCAGCTTGGGGCGACGGGTCATTTGGATGTGCAACGGCAACAGGCCCAGGAGCGATCGCCCGGAACCATCCGCCAGGGTCAGCCGATCGCACAGATAAATAAAGCCGCCGCACTCGCCGTAAATCGGTTTGCCCGCCGCCGCTAGGTCGCGAATCGCATCGAGACAGGCGGCGTTATCGGCCAGGCGATCGAGGTATAGCTCCGGGTAGCCGCCGCCGAGGTAGAGCGCATCGCAGTCGGCGGGCGGTCGATCGGCCAGGGGCGAAAACTCCACCAACTGCGCCCCCCGATCGCGCAAAAAATCCAAATTCGCTTCGTAATAAAAACAAAAGGCCCGATCGCGCGCGATCGCAATTTTGACCGGTGATGTTTTGACCGGTGATGGGTTCACGGGCTGGGCCGTCGCCATCGGTCGATCGGGTGGCCGATCGCTTGCCTGATCGACCCCCTCCGGTTGTATCCGCCGCCAGAGATCCTCGAGATCCAAATGGGACTCCACCAAGTCCGCTAGCCGATCGATGTAGGCATCGCCCAGGGCATCTTCGTCGGCCATTTTTAGCCCCAGGTGGCGGCGATCGATCATTGCGGCCTCGTCGCGCGGAATGCCGCCCAGGATCGGGATTGCGACGGTCGATCGGGCCGCGCTGGCGATCCGTTCCAGGTGGTAAGCACTGCCGACTCGATTGCAGATGGCCCCCGCAAAGGCGAGCGATCGATCAAACGTGCCATAGCCCAACAGCAGGGCCGCCCCGCTGCGCGACAGGCCCCGACCGTCCAACACCAACACCACCGGCGCATTCAGCTCCTTGGCCAGTTCCGCCGTGCTGCCCGCCGCCTGGTCGCCGTAGCCGTCGAACAGCCCCATCGCCCCTTCCACGATCGCCACATCGGCCCCGGCGATCGCCCGCTGAAATAGGTCGCGATTCGCCGCCTGCGAAAGCATCCAGCCATCGAGGTTATGCGACGCACGCCCGGTGGCCCGCCGATGGTGGCCCGGATCGATGAAATCCGGCCCCACTTTGAACGGCTGCACCACCCGCCCCCGCCGCGTCCAGGCTCGCATCAGCCCGATCGCCACCGAGGTTTTGCCCACGCCGCTGTGGGTTCCCGCTATCACTACCGTTGGAATCATTCTGTGTTTGCGCCCAAGTTTGCGCCCAATCCATCGTTCGATCGATGCCAGAGTACGCTTAAATTGCCTAGCAGTTCGCCGCCATTTTCATGACAACTTCCGCCGTGCCCCCCCTTCCCAACCCGATCGACCTGTGGCAATCCACAACCCAATGGCAGCCCAGCGAGGTGGTGCAATCCCAATTTCAGCAGCTTTATGAGTTGGTGTTGGCCGGCAACCAGCGGATGAATTTGACCCGGATTACGGAGCCGATGGACTTTTGGGAAAAGCACCTGTGGGATTCCGTGCGCGGGCTGCTGTCGCCGGTGTTAAAAAATGGGCTGGCCTCCTTCGATCCGGCGCAGATCACCGCCGCCGACTTGGGAACCGGCGGCGGATTTCCGGGATTGCCGGGGGCGATCGTCTTTCCCGAATGGCGCTGGTTGCTGATGGATAGCACCCGCAAAAAAATCCAGTTTGTGGCGGAAACGGCGGAGGCGATCGGCCTGGCCAATGTGACCACCGCGTGCGATCGGGCGGAGCAATTTGTACGCCGGCCGGGCCCCAAGCCCAACTTTCAGCTCGTCACCTTACGCGCCCTGGGAGCGGCGGATCTCTGTGCCCACTACGCCTTGCCGATGCTGGCCCCGAGGGGAATTGCGATTCTCTATCGCGGTCGCTGGAGTGCGGAGGAGGAAGCCAGCCTGGAGGAACCCCTCGCCCATTGGGGTGGCAAAATCCTGGATATTGATGCGTTTAAAACGCCGGTGACGGAGGGCGATCGCCACTGCGTCTACCTGCAAAAAATCGATTAACGCGTTGCCCAACCGCTTCCGACGACCTCAGACAAGGGGTTTAAACCCCTTGCCCCCCACGACTGGCTCACAGCAGGTGGATTTTTTGGGGATAACCGCTTCGGCCTCCGGCGGGCGATCGGGAGATTTTGCCCATGGACGACCAGGCAGGATAAAACCGATCTGACCGATGCAATAGCGAGTCAGTCCTATGTCGATCGCAAGTGTGCTGGTTCGAGGGGCGATCGCCCTGATTCCGCCGGCCCTGATGGTTCCCCTGTGCTGCGGGGTCGCTTGGTATTTGGTGGTGACGATCGCCCGGTCGATCGTCAGCGCGGCCCGCGACGGCGCGGCCCAAGTCCGCACCCTGCACCAAATTCCCTGTGCCGATTGCGCCTTTTTTACGGGCGATTATCATCTCAAATGCCCGGTGCGCCCCAGCGAGGCCCTGTCAGAATTGGCGATTCACTGCCCGGATTTTCAGCCCAAAACCACGCCGGGTCGGTGATGATTTCGATCGGCTGGTTTTGGTCGAAATGAATAGACCTCTTGCGTCAATCCAGACCCTCACCCTAAATCCCTCTCCCAGAGCGGGAGAGGGACTTAACCAGACAGGATGAGATCGCTGAAAACCCCGATTTCTGTCTCCCCTTCGCCCCACTTGGGAGAAGGGGTTGGGGGATGAGGGTCTCTGGCTGATTCGCGCAAGAGGTCTATTAGACAAGACTTGCGAGCGGTTGGGGCGACGAGTTCACCAGCCGCCTACAACCAGCCCTCTTGCTCCAACTCTTCAATCAATTGCAAGGCGCGCGAGTCCCCCAGCTTCAGCAGGGCCGATCGCGCGTCTTCCTTAATGCCTAACTCGCGATCTTCCACCAGCGCTTCGATCAGACCATCGACTGCCCCGGCATAGATCGCATTGGAGGGCAAATCGCGGCACAGTTGCCCCAACGCCCAGGCGCAATTGCTGCGAACGGCGGATACGGGATCCTGGCGCAGGGCGACGATCAACGGCGGCACGGCTCCCACGATCGCCTCATAGCCGACGGCCCCCATTTGCCCCAGGGAACTGGCGGCCCACAGCCGGACGGCGGCAATGTCCCGTTGGAGGGTTTGGACGAGCGGGGCCAAGGTGCGGCGATCGTGCCCATTGCCCAGTGCCCAGACGATGCCTTTGCGGACGTAGCCATTCCAGTCGCGCTGGAGTTGGCAAATCAACGGGTCGATCGCCTGGGGATTGGGGTTGCGGCCCAGGGCATAGGCCGCGCTCATCCGCACCAGGGGGCAGGTGTCGTCGATCAGGGCAATCAGCGGTTCGCTAGCCCGAGGGTCTTGGAGTTCGCAGAAGGCCCGCGCCCCGATCGTCCGCTGGGCAGGACTCGGATCGTGCAAAAGCTGCAACATCAGATCGGGATCGAGCGCCGGGCCTTCGGCGCTCGGGTGCGGCTCCCGCAAAATATTCAAACCGTCCGATTCGGTTTGGTCGAGATCCAGCAAGCCGAGGTCGTCATTGATTGGCATGGCAAACTGCTCCTTAGCGATCGCGATCGGTCGATTGCGCCTTGGGAGCCGGATTGGTCGATGTCGGAACCAACTCCACGTTTACTTCATTCACTTCCCGGCGACGCAACTCCACCGATTCCGATCGGGGCAACAGCTTAAAGACCTCGCGGAAGCGATCGTCCAGTTCCTCGTAGGACACTTGACCCGCGCGATCGAGCACCACCTTGCCCGCTTGGTCGATTAGCACGGTCTGGGGCACAACCCCACGGTAGTAGTGAGCCGCCTGGGTCGGATCCGCCACGGGGCCCATCGGTAACGAGTCGGCGGGAATCGGCAAAAAGTCCGCCGCCTTGCCATAAAACGCCTGAAGCTGCGACACCGTTGAGGAGAAGCGCTTGCAATCCTGGCTGTCGTCCACAAAAAACACCAGGAGCGCCGGCCGCTGCCGTTCTCGCGATTGGGCCAAGGTGACGCGCGGCGGCACCAGGGAGCCATTGCCCGCGTAGAGCGCGAAGATGTTGCCATCAAACCGGTCATCCGTTAACGCCGCCTGGGCCGGTAGGGGCCCCAAGGCCAAGCCACCCACCACCAACGCCAACCCCAGGGCGATCGCCCCGGCCCACCGTTGCTGACTCCCGATCCATCGAGTGATCGTCTTGCCCAGAGCCAAAACCCAAACCCACATGGCTATCCGTGACATTGAAACCGTGATATTGAAACCATTAAAAAAATTCAAAACAAAAAGCGCATAAGCCCCTTGCAGAGCCTATCCTATCGCGAAGCGCGGAACCCCCAACGCTCGAATTTGGCAAGGACTGGCTCTGGACGGGGCATCGCATCGATCGGGCTGGCCGATCGCGCCGGTAAAATCGCCGGGCCCACCGGTATCCGCCGCCGCCCCAATCTCTATCCCAATCTCCATCCCCCGATCGCGCGTATCCCGGTTTCCGCGAGTATCATGGGTCAACCGATTGATCACGCCCATTTGATGATCACGCTGATTTGATAGTGATCACACCTGTTGATCAAGTTGTTGAGTAGGGTTGATTGTTGAACTCGCTCCGACCGATCATCCCTACCTTTCGCTGGCACCTCGCAACCCCACTGCTTCAACGTTTTCCAACGCCCATTATTTGTCCACTATCTATTGAGCTAGCGGCTCTAGCTTTCGCTATGGTTCGGTTCCGCATTCAAGCTGACAGCGATATTCCCGCGTCCACCCAGTTGTTTAACCAAATTCGCTTTGCGATCGCCTCGCGGCAATTTCCGCCGGGACACCGATTGCCCAGCACCCGCCAACTGGCGATGGAAACGGGCTTGCATCGCAATACGATCAGCAAAGTCTATCGCCAGCTTGAAGATAACGGCCTGGTGGAAGCCCAGCCCGGATCGGGCATCTATGTGCGCGCCCTTGGCCACGAAGGCGGGGCCCAACTGCGATCGCCCGTTTTTGACAAAAACCCCGAAGCCTACCAACTGATCAAGCAAAGCATCGATCGCTTGATCGAAGCGGGCTGCAGCCTGAGCACCGCCCGGGAACTCTTTTTGGGCGAAGTGGATTGGCGATTGCGGTGTAGCGCCCGGGTGATTGTCACCGCCCCGCAACAGGACTTGGGCGTGGGCGAAATCATGGCCGGCGAAATTGAGCAATCCTTGCAAATTCCCGTGCAACTGGTGGCCATGGAAGATTTGACCGCCGCCCTGGAGCGCACCTCCTCCGCCACGGTCGTCACCAGCCGCTATTTCATTGGCGATGCGGAAAAAATCGCCGCGCCCAAGTCCGCCCGCGTGATTCCGGTGGATATTTATGACTACGCGGAAGAGATCGAATTCGTCAAAAACCTACCGGCCGGCACGCGCATTGGCCTGGTGAGCATCAGCCCCGGTTGGCTGCGGGCTTCGGAGGTGATTGTCCACAGTTTCCGAGGCGAGGAAATTTTGGTGATGACGACCCTGCCGAGCGATACCTATAAATTGGGGGCGCTGGTGAAAACCGTGCGCTACATCGGTTGCGATCGCGATAGCTTCCCGAAGGTCAAGGCCGCCGTCTCGGCCCACCGCGAAGATATCATCCGGCCACCCCAGGTGATTTGCTGCGAAAACTATATCGGCAGCCAATCGATGAATCATCTGCAACGGGAATTGGGCTTGGCGTAGATTGGGCGATCGCCACGGCCGGACTCGAAGCCACCGGAGCCGACCCTGGCGATCGATCAGTGTGCGGGGCGATCGGCCGCTAGAGGGTGGCGGCCAGGCGATCGACCAACCCGGCCACGTAATCTAGGGCCCGGGCGATCGTCGTTGGATCTTCGAGATCGACCCCCACGTATTTTTTCAGGGCAGCAATTTGGTTCTCGCTGCCGCCGCTGGCCAACAGTTGCAAATAGCCCGGCACAAAGTCGCGGCCCTGCTGGCGATATTGCTGATAGCAGGCCAGGCTGACAATATCCGACGCGGCGTATTGGTAGCAGTAGAACGGCTTGAAGTAGATGTGGCCGATCCGCGCCCAGTCGTATTGGTGCTCGGGCAAGATTTCAACCGCGTCACCACAGAGATCGCGATAGAGGCTGTCCCACAGGCCATTGACGAAGGTGGCATCGAAGCGGCCCTGGGCGGCGCGATCGTGAATGGCGAGTTCCAACCGGCTGATGGTGGTTTGCCGGAACAGCAGGCTCAGTTGATCTTCCAGTTGGCGGGTGATCAGGCTGCGCTGGGTGGCCGGGTCGGGGTGGCGATCGAGCAAATAATCCAACAGCAACAGCTCATTAAAGGTCGAAGCCACTTCGGCCAACACTAACGGCGGATTGCTGTTGAAATAGCGCTGGTGATCCTCAATCCAGGCAAAGTGCAACCCGTGGCCAATTTCGTGGGCCAGGGTGAACAGGGAGCTGTAGTCCTCGGTGTAGGACAGAAAAACGTAGCTGTGCTTGCCGTGGCTGTAGCTGCAAAATGCGCCGCCCCGCTTGCCGGGTTTGACGGTGGCATCGACCCAGCGATTTAGGAAAAATTCCTCGGCGCGGCGGGCGTAGGTTTCATCAAACTGGGTGAGGGCCGCCAGCAGGGTGGAGACCCCACGATCGAACGGTAGCGGCTCGATCGGGTCGTTGCTCCAGGGCGCATACACATCGCAGGTGCGAATCGGTGCGCCCGTGGCCCGAGCCTTCAGGCGATAGTATCGCTGCCAAATATCCGCCCGATCGCGCGTGCCATTCATCACGGCCCAAAACACCGCTTCCGGCACTTCATCGCTCAGGAGTTGCTTTTCCAGGGTCGATCGATAGCCCCGCATTTGATTTTCGATCGCATGATCCTGGGCCACCGTACTCAGAATGTAGGCGTAGAGCGTGTTGTGCTGTTGGCTCACGGCCCGCACCGATCGATAGGCCTGCTCGCGCACCCCCCGATCGCCCTGAAACAGCAACGCCGCCAACGCCGCCTCCGTTTCGGCTGTCTTGCCCTCCGCCGTCGTCACCGGTTCGTAGGTCTGCTCGCCCAAATGGATCGATCGCAACTGAATAAACGCCTGCCGCCCGGTCAAGCTATCCCGATTGCGAGTTTGCTCCACCGCCTCCGGGAGCCGAAACGGCCCAAACCGCCCGACCGATCCCAAATAGTGCGCATAAATCGCCAATTCCGGCGTAGCCTGCAACTGGGCGAGGTGCTGCTCAGAAAAGGACTGCAACTCTAAATCAAAAAACAAAAGATCGTTATTTACCGTGGTCAGGGCCGTCTGCACCCGATCGACCTCCGCCTGGGCGATCGAATCCCGCGTATCCGTCGCAAACGTCAGCGAGGGGAAACTCCACAGGTAGCCCACCACCTGATAGATCGCCTCCAACTCCTCCAGCGCCGCCGCCAACTCACCGGCCGACAAGACCGCCACCCGATCGTGATAGGTCGCCCGAAACAGCCGCGCCCGATCGCCCACCGCCAACAAATCCGCCCCATAGCGCGGATCATCAAACCCCTCGTACAAATCCGCCAAATTCCAGGCTAGGGACTGGGTATTTTGGGTTGCATTGACCGCCCTGATCGAACTCATCGCCATACCTCAAACCATCCCGACAACAACAACCAACTCCTCAACCCTACTCCAAACATCACAACCGAATCAGCCGCTGATGAACCCCAGCGCCACCAAACGCCCAAACCTAAAGCGGCTCCACCATTACAGTAGAGCCGCTTTCAAAACTTGAAAAATGCAGGTGAATCGAAACCCATTCGGGTAATCAACTCACCCGCAATATTACCGAACCACAACCATCACCAAATCAGTCAGAATCAACTCGAACTAGTTGGTATTCCCTGCAACTGATCAACGAAGTTAACCTGATTAACCGGTAGTAGACCGACAACCGACCTACGAATTGTGTTGACGACGGCGGGAAATCAGCCCCAAGGCCGCAGCCGCAGCCAGCGACAACATTGCTGAAGGCTCAGGGGTCGAAACACCACCCGGAACCTTCGTGCCCGCCACGCCCCGAACCACAAACACCGTATCGTTGTAGTCCAAGTCACCGCCGGTCACGATATCTTCAAAGCCCATCAGGGTCCAACCTTGACCCAGGTCGTAGGCAATCATGTGTTGCAGACCATCGCCATTGCGGCTGGCATCTGCACCCAGGAAGTTCCAGTTCCACAGGCCATTCACCTGATCCGGAGTCTTACCCGCAAGGTTCTCACCACGGCTGTAGCCATTCGAGTTCAGGAAGAAGTCGATCACCGTGCCTGCTGCAAAGGATCCCAGGCTCTTCCCTTCGCCCCGAGTCAAAGGGCCATTGGCTTCCGCAATAATCGATTGCTTCGAAGAGACATCGTTGAAGACCGTTCCTAATGCGCCGCCATTGGCTGAGAACAGCAGTTGGTTGCGGTATGCAGCCCCTTCGTTGATGAAATACACTTCGAGGGAATCCGCAGCACCCGACCACTTGAAGCTCGTCGGGTCAATTTTTGATAGTTCTAATTGTGTAAATGCTTTGCGTTCTTGTTGAACGTATTGGTCAAACGTTGAAAGTTGCTCAGGAGTGAGTTGTAATGCGCGGGCAGCGGAGGCGGACATAGTACCGACGAGAGTTGCCGCTGCGAGGACAAAGCCTTTCCAAATAAACCCTTTCACGATCTGAGTCCTCCTATTTGCGAGTCTGAATGCTGCTGTTGAGTGTTGGTAGTTTGGCTGGAACTGCTTTTCCCGACGGCACCCATGATGTCGATTGCGCTTACTTGCTTACCAAACCGTTTTTATTGATGAGCCGGTTTGCATTGCCTGGAAAAGCACGCGCTGTTCTTTGGGCTATGAGTTATTTGTACTGCTTTTAGTTTTGCTTGTCTAGCGTTTTGGGGGGGCTTGTCGGAATCTTTAATTGACAACTGCTTCTGTGAAGCTCAGTTGAAGTTTAAAGATTGTATAAAGACAACAAATTAAAACCCTGAGATCTTTGCAGTGCAAGGATTGTAAATTTCTTTTTTTGACTAAACCCTTTGGGCTTGTGATGTGGGTCACTTGGTTTTTGGGTCTTGATCATGAACGATTTATTCCTAGCTAGTGATGGCATTTCTTGGGATGCGATTCAAATAGCTTGGGTGTTAGTTGTTGCGATTGCGATCCACATATTTGGGCGCTGATTTTGGGTGCGCTGATTTTGGGTGCTTGGCGCGTTGAATGGCGGCGGGAGTTTCGGAGGGTCTGGGTGGGTATTGACTCGGACTGTAACCGTGGGGTGGTGGGGGAGTTTGGGATAATGGATTGTGTGATCGTGGCGGGATTGAGGAATAGGTAGCAGATGGGAATGATGCTGGCAGGATGGTTGGTTGCAGGGGCGATCGGGGCGCAGGGACTACCACCTACGACTCCGCCGCCGACTCCTCGCCCGGTGTTGCGTCCTCAGGAGGTTCGCCCGTTGCCGGGGGGGCTGGATGCGGTGCCGGTGGTCAACAGCAATAGCCCGGAGGTGGTGCAGCAGGAGGGAATCTTGCTGTCTACGTTTCCGGGGGCGGGGATGGCTACGCCGACGGCCCATTTGAATCGGGCGTTTCAGGGGCGGTTTGATGTGTTTGCCCATCACATTGCGCGGGCTGAGTCGCCGGGGCCGGGGCAGCCGATCGATTTGCGATCGCTCTACGTGGGGATTGTGCTGGGCAATGCGGATCCCGATCGCCCGGCCACGGTGCGGGTGTTGCAGGGGGCGAGTTATCTCAGTCAGCCGGATGCGCCGTTTATTGCGCTGCCGTCGATCGTCGATACGCCCTCGGGAACGGTCTACGCGGGGCCGGGGAGTCGGGCGGTGGATGAGGTGTTGCGGGGCCGGCGACAGGCGAGTTTGCCCGATCGGGTGACGATTCCGCCGGGGGGGATGGTGGTGCTCACGGGGTTGCCGATTCCGGTGCGATCGCTGAATCCGCCGCTGAATGGCCGATCGACCCTGTTGCGGTTGGATAGCGATCGGCCGGTCTATGCGGCGACCTTGGCCCTGTTTGGCCGATCGGGCCCCAGTGACACGGAACAGCCGCCCAGCGATCAGGATTGGCGATCGATCCTGGTGTCCGGCGGCCTCGCGGGGCCGCGCGAGCAACCGCCCACGGCCCCCGGTGAACGCGGATCCCTGCGCTACGGACGGGTGGCCGGCGTGGCGATCGGCTCTCGGTGGCGGGCCATGCTGACCGACGGCCCCCAAGCCTCACGACTGAGCATCCCGGCTACCGGGGCCGCCCTGTCCTATGGCATCAGCACCCTGGTGGCGGGTCAACTGGGCACGGGGCAAATTCAAACCGCCCCGATGGCCGCCTACTACCCCGATACGGCCTGGGCGGCCCACGGCAACTACGGCATTGAATATGACCTAACGTTGCCGCTGCACAACCCGACCGATCGGCCCCAGCGGGTGGCGATCGCCCTGGAAACCCCGATTAAGTTTGATGCGCCCGCGTCGGGTCTGCAATTCTTTGAGCCACTGCCCACGGCGGTCTTCTTTCGGGGGACGGCCCGCATTCGCTACCCGGACGATCGCGGATTACCCCAAACACGATACGTCCACCTCGTGCAGCGACGCGGCCAGGCGGGCGACCCCTTAGCCGTTGTCACCTTGCCACCGAAGGGCGATCGGCTCGTGCAAGTCAACCTGATCTATCCCCCCGATGCTACGCCGCCCCAAACCCTGACCCTCAAAACCCTCACGGACGAGCCAATCCAAGACCAGCCGACCGGCAATGGCCCCTAACGGCGACTCGGAGCGATCGCCCGGGCCGGCCTATTCCCAGTCGTCGATCGTCTTTTGTTGCAGTTGCCACTTTTGAAACCGTTTTTCAAAGTCGTCCGTTCCCGGCTGCAACGACTTCCAGGCATCCAGGGCAATAAACATTCCCCACCCCAAGGCGAGGGTAATCGACCAATCCAGATGCCCCGAAGACACCAGGTCAATGAGGAGTAAAAATCCATTGACGATGCCAAATTTGCCCAGGGTGAGCTTCAGGCGAGTTCGCTGGGCGGCAATGAAGGCCTGCCGTTGGGATCGATCGCCATGTTGCGCCAACCACCGCTGCTCGGCTTGATAGAGATCGGTGCGATCGATCCCAATTTCATCCGCCAAGTCGAGCAGTTGGCTGCGGGTGTATAACTCAATATCCTGTCGGCGGGCGATCGCCAGTTGCAAAATTTCTTGCACCGCATCCCGATCGTAGTTGTCACGGGTGGGCACATCACTGGCCGGTTGGTCGGCATTCACCAGCGGCGATCGAGCAGCATCAGTCATAAGCCATTACGAATTACGATCAAGGGTCGCACTACGCCCCTCTAGGCTAGCGCGATCGCTCCCTTCTGCTGCATGGTCAAGCCAGAGAAAAGAGACGCAAATCACGCCGATTACAGCCAGTCCTACGAACGCTCGGCCGTTGGGCTGAATCCAAATTGACCTTGAATTCATAAAATTGGCATTAAATTGGCATCAATAAAAACGCCCCCACATCTTCGTTGAAGAATGCAGGGGCGCAAGGCTAACGCTCACTGAAACCGTTGCGGGCTGGCCGATCGGGGGCGCGATCCGTGAGGCAGTCCCTAAGGGATCATCAATCCCTCACCTCCTCTGGCACGCTATCCCCAATCAGCCATTAGCGAATCAAATCAATTTGCGTTGAGCCAAAAACGCTCAAGACTGGTTAAGTCTATGTGTTAGCTCATGCCAACCGAGCTAGGTTCGCAGGACATGGCGATGTCGTGCTGCATTTTGCCTTGGATCCGGCTGAAAGCGGAAGACAAGTGACCGAGGCCCAGTTCAGCAGCAGCCCGATCGAGCGCCAACTGTTCACGAGCAGCGGTTTGATGATGGCGAGACATCATTTGGACACGAGCGCGAGCGGAGATCGATTGGGTAGACATAACAGAACCTGCGGTAAGGGGTTGGCTGGTCGGATAAGCAACGGGGCGATTGGCGGGGATACTGCTGGGCACAGATGCTTCAGCACCTGGTTGCGTGCAGTAGGCCACCCCCCGATAGGTCAGATCATGAACTGGCTGCGGAGGAATCGATTCCGCGTGGCGAAAGTGGACTTCTAGCCCACGATACTTGCCGGTTCTACCCGTTTCTACCGTTGGTAGAGATGTTGATGTGCTGTCGTATCGAGCACCGCGATAAATGAGTTTCATGAGGATCGCCTCCAGGAGATGCGTTGAGGATCTGACTGAGGCGCGTTCCTTCAGGATGGGCCGGCTGATGACCGGGGATCCTTACTTCCGTCTTTCTTTCTAACTAACGGCTGGGGAGTTGCAGTTCCCGTGCAGTGGTGCTAGCGAGGAAAGATGAACGATTTATTTCTGTTCTGTATCTAATGCTACGGTTTAAACCGAAAGTCGTCAAGCGGCGCTTAATGTTTTGTGAAGTAGGCACTGATCGATGGAGCGAGGAGGGGTTGTCAACGGGTCTGAAGATCAGGATTTGAGCCGATCGCGCCGGGTCGCCGATCATGCCGGGTCGCTAATGGATCGATCGCATGATGAGCGTTCGATCGCGATCGGCCTCCCGGGCCGCTTGTGCAGCGATCCCCAACTAGTAACCAACTGGTAACCAACCGGCCAGGCGACGCAGGGGCGATCGAGTCGCCGATCCCGCCCTGACCATTCCCACACCGATAAATTCCCGGACTGAGCGAGCCGAGGTTAGAATGGGCCTCTTGCACGACCTCGTGATGGGGAGTGGAGCCGCTAGCCCAGACCAACGCGCCAGTTTTATAGGTTTATAGAACTCGCGGTGTTGGCCGATCGCTGCTCTCCACCATCCCGCGTCCGATCGGGCAATCCATTAGGCGTACAGTCGAAAAGTTTGGGGCAGGAGGCAGCGTGGCTGACGATCGAGGTGGGTACAAAATTGTCGCTGACAACCGCCAAGCCCGCTACGAATACGAGATTTTGTCAACCTACGAAGCGGGGGTTGAACTCAAGGGCACGGAAGTGAAATCCATTCGCGCGGGCCAGGTGAACCTGCGCGATGGGTTTGCCCTGATCCGCAATGGCGAAGCGCTGCTGTTGAATGTGCATATTTCACCCCACTCAACGACGGGCGGCTATTTTAACCATGAACCGCGCCGCACGCGCAAATTGCTGCTCCACAAGGAAGAAATTCGCAAGCTGATGGGTCAGGTCGATCGCCAGGGGCTGACCCTCGTGCCGCTGCGGATGTATCTGAAGGGGGGCTGGGTGAAGGTGGCGATCGGCCTGGCGCGAGGCAAAAAGTTGCACGACAAGCGCGAAGACCTGAAACGGAAACAGGACGAGCGCGATATGCAACGGGCCATGAAGCAGTAGGGCGCTCCAGACAAGGGGTTTAAACCCCTTGCCCCCCAGCGGTTTGGTAACGGCGGGATGAGGGCTTCGGAGAAATTTGATCACAGGCTTTGGGCTAATGGGCCAGCAGTCCGCAGGATCGTCCGCGCAGGGAGAATTGGACGGGGTGCGGCCGATCGCTCAGGGTTGGGGTTGAGCAAAATCGGGTGCTTTTACGGTTGAGGGCGATCGAGTTGGTATAACGCAAGCAGGTGGCGCAGGCGATCCACGGCCTGAGAAAACGACTGTGAAGAAACAAACATGGGCGCAATGGGCGGCGTTGGGCGGCGGGTGGCTGCTGACGATCGGGGGGCCGGCAATGGCCCAGGTGGGGCCGATCGGGCCCGATCGCACCTTGCCAGAACCGTCGCGGATTCAGACGACGGGCGACACGATCCAAATTGACGGGGGCACGCGATCGGGCGGCAACCTGTTCCACAGCTTTGAGCAATTTTCCGTCCCTGAGGGGATCACCGCTTGGTTCAACACGGCGGCGGATGTGCAAACGGCGATCGCCCGCGTCACCGGTCGCCAAGCCTCGGAAATCCTGGGAACCCTGAAGGCTAATGGGACGACCAATCTTTTTTTGTTGAACCCGAATGGCATTATGTTTGGCCCCAATGCGCAATTGCAGGTGGGCGGCGCGTTTTGGGCGAGCACGGCCGATGGGTTGACCTTTGACGATGGCACCATCTTTGCGGCGGGGCGATCGGGCGATCCGCCGTTGCTGTCCTCGCGCGTGCCCGTGGGGTTGCAGTTAGGCCAGCAGCCGGCCAGCATTCGCGTGTTGGGAACCTTGGCCGTGGCCCCGACCCAGCGGCTGGCCTTGGTGGGCGGGGCGATCGAGCTGCCGGGGGGCAAGGCCGTGGCTCCCCAGGGGCGGATTGATTTGGTCAGTGCGGCGGGGGGCGTGGTGCGGTGGCAACCGGCTGGCGCGATCGACCTCGGCACGGCCCAACGCGGCGGCGCGATCGCCCTCGGACAACAGGCCGCCGTGGATGTGAGTGGCCCCGGTAGCGGCGCGATCGCCCTCCAAGGTGGCCAAGTGACGATCCAAGACGGCTCAACCGTCACAGCCCTGACCCAGGGGCCGATCGATGGCGGCGGCGTGACGATTGGGGCCGATCAGTTAGCGATCGCCGGGAGCGATCCCACGGGCCAGAAACCCAGCGCGATCGCCACCGACACCACCGGAGCCGGCCGCGGCGGCGACATTACAATCACCACCGGCACGCTCACCACCCAAGGCCCGGCCCTGCTCTCGGCCAGCACCTTTGGCCCCGGCCCCGGCGGCAATATCCAGGTCACAGCAACGGAGGCGATCGCCCTCAGCGGCATTGGGTTTCGGTTTGTGAATGAGGCGATCGTCGGTGGCAGTCTGGTGGGGCTGCTCACGCCGGACATTCGGCTCGGGGGCCTCTACACCAACACAGCAGGCTTGGGCGACGGTGGCTCGATTCGCCTAAGCACGCCCAATCTGACCCTGGCGAATGGGGCAATTTTGTTTACGCCCACCTTTGGGGCCGCGCGGGGTGGGTCGATCGCGATCGATGCGGAGCAAATTAATGCGGCCAGTTCCCTGATCGCCACCGGCAACTCCGTCAAATCCACCGGGGCCGGCGGCACATTGACGATTCAAACGGGATCGCTGCTCGTGCAAGGGGGCACATTGTTGCTGACCGTCACCCTGGGCGATGGGCCGGGCGGGGCGCTGACCGTGCGGGCACGCGATCGCATCGAAATTCGCGACACGGTGCCGGGCGCATCCGTCGCCAGCGGCATTTTTACCAACACGATCGTGGGGCGGGGCCAGGGCGGCTCCATGCTGTTGGAAACGGGCGATCTGGTGGTGAGCGATGGGGCCTTCATTGGGGCCCAAAGCGGTGCAAATATTCGGATTGGGCTATTTCCGGTGGGCGGCATCCCGGGCAACATCACGATCCGCGCCCGGAACCAAATTAATTTGATTGGCACATCGGGGGATGGCATTTTCTCTAGCGGTGTTGCGACGGACACCTTCACGGACAATCCGGCGGGCAATGTTGTAATCGAAACACCCCGCTTGCAAATTTTGGCGGGGGCCACGTTGTCCAGTTCGTCGGTGGGCCTGGGCCGCGGCGGTGACATTACGGTGCGGGCCGATCGGATGGAGATTGATGGGCAGTCGGGCGATGGGTTTCGCAGTGGCCTCTTGGCCGTGTCAGGGCGCGATGACTTGCCGCAAATTACGGCCACAGGCGACAGCGGCAGCCTCAACCTACAGGTAAAGAATCTGGAGATTCGCAACGATGGCCAAATCACGGTCAGCAGCAGCCTGACCGGCGATGCGGGCAGTTTGACCATTACGGGCGATCGCCTGCGGCTCGATCGCGGCAGCATCGTGGCGGATACGGCCTCCGGGCGCGGCGGCAACATCGCCGTGCAGGTCAACACCTTGCAAATGCTCGATGGCAGCTCGATCGCCACCAACGCCGTCCGCAGCGATGGCGGCAACATCCGCTTTGACCTGTCATCCCTGGCAGCCCTGCAAAACAGCGACATCACCGCCAACGCCCAGGCCGGGCGCGGCGGCCGCGTCGAAATCCAAGCCGACACCGTGTTGGGCACGGCCTTTCGTCCCCAACTCACGCCCGAAAGCGACATCACCGCCACATCGGGATTGGGGGCCAACTTCAGCGGCGCAGTGCAGATCAACACCCAAAATTTCAACGATGAATCGGGTCTGATCGATTTGCCCGAAGACACCCTCGACCCAACGGCGGCGATCATTTTGGGCTGTGCGGCCGATGAGGGCAATCGGTTTGTGGTGATGGGGCGCGGGGGAGTGCCGTCGGAGCCAGATGCACCCAGTGCCAGCGCGGGGGTCTATTGGGACGATTTGCGCTGGCCCGGTGAGGGGGCAGCAACGGCGATCGCCCCGCCGGCCCGGGAGGCGGAGATCGATCGCCCGTCCCCCGGGGATCAGGATCCAGCGACTCCCACTCCCCTGCACCCGCCCCTGGTGGAAGCCCAGGGTTGGGTGACAAGGGCCAATGGGTCGATCGCCCTGATTGCAGCCCCCCCGGGCGAACTTTCCCTCAAGCCGATCGACTGTCGCCAACTGCGGAGGGCACATCCCGATCGGGGGTAATCAAGCAACCGAACATCCAGAAAAGCCGTATAGAAAATAGAACACAGTCCAAAATCCTGGTGCGATGATCAGTTTTCACCCCAAACTGCCGATTTTGAACTCATTTTCGAGAAATTTGCAGCAGCCTCACCCACGCTTCGCAGAAATCTTTGCTACGCTGCGAACAAGCTCATCATTCCCGCTGCACTTCCTGAAGACCTAGGGCTTGACGACTTAGGGATTAAGGACTTAGGGCTTGGAAAAACAAACCAAGCAGAGTATAACGAAGTGTAAAGAACCGCTTGAGGAATGCAACGTTTTGGCTCGCCTCGTGCCATCGAGACAGTTTCTGTATCGCACTGCGCTTTCCTCAAGTCCATCTTCCTCCACACTAACTCGGAGTATATTGTCGAGTAGTCCGCGTTGCCTTCTCCTTTCCCATAGCAATTGACTTTGAACAGCGCCCGCAAGCCACAGCGCCTATGAAAGACTTCTCCGCTCGTTTAATGAATGCCTTGGGCCTGGCCTACTGGGTCGAAATTACGACTCAAGTCCCCCGGTGCACCTACTACTTTGGCCCCTTTAGCCTGGAAAACGCAGCGAAATCTGCTGTCGCGGGCTATGTGGAGGACTTGGAAATGGAAGGGGCTCAGGGAATTGCCGTAAAGGTCGCTCGTTGCAAACCGCAAGACCTAACGATTTTTGACGATGCTGAGGAGGCGGCCCCGAGCGATCGCCCTTTTTCGATGATTAGTAGTCAGGCTTAGGGGATTACCCAAGACAGCATCCGAAGCGGTGCGATTAGGAAGGGGTGTAGATCATCGGTCTCAGGTGCAACCGTCCTAGATTGATCGATCTACACCTAATGGATGATCGGGCAAACTATCTAGCCGATCGCCCAGCCAGCGATCGATGTCGGCCAAGACTCGATCGGGAATTTCCCAAGGAAACAGGTGGGCCACATCGCGGTAACAGTGCCAACGGCAGTCTCGTAAGGCGCTAGCGGTGTCCTGGCTAGCGGCTGGTGTGATGTGCCGATCCTCAGCCCCCGCCAGAACTAGAGCTGGACAGTCGAGTTCTGCCAAGGCCGGCTGGCGGTCATAGCCTTGCCGCAGGGCCTGGCCCAGGGCCCGAGTTGCGGCCCGGGACGTTTGCCAAAAATCCGCCAGGGCTGATTCTGCCAAATACCGATAGGTTGCAGGTTCGTGTTGCTGAATTAAGTAGCGCAGCAGCGATCGCCGCCCAAACTGCCGAATATTCCAACGCCAGCCCGGCCGCAACCAGTTCAACAGTGCGGCGATCGCCGTATAGGCTTCCTCGCGCCAGTGACTCGGCATGGGGGCGCTACGCGGCCGGGCTGCCGTCGCAACCAAAATCAAGCCGCTCACGCGATCGGGATGCCGCAATGCCAGCTCGATCGCCAGGATGCCCCCCAAGGACCAGCCCAGCACTAAGACCTGGGGAATTTGCAGCCGATCGAGCAGCGCCACCAGATCTGTAATATGAGCTTCCATGGCAAAGTCACCGGTCGATCGACTACGGCCGTAACCCCGCAAGTCCGGTGCAATCGTCTGAAACCGCCGCGACAAATGGCGCGTGAACACGCGCATACTCCGCCCCGATCCCGGGTGGCCGTGCAGACAGAGGACGGGCAATCCCGCGCCCTGGACTTCGACAAACAGCGGATGAGGACGACTCGCCCTCCGGGTTCGATCGCGACTAGTCATCATTTATCAATATCAATTTTCGATCAATATCAATTTTCGGATCACACCGATGCCCTGGTACGTGAAGCTCGAAACGGGCGTGGTTAACAAAACCAATTTCGATCGGTTTGTCCCGGCCCACAAGGCCTATGTGCAGACACTGATCGATCGGGGCCATGACGCAACAACCGGATATTGGCGCGATGCCCCGATCGATCAACGGGGTGGCATGTTGCTATTTTGGGCCAATTCTCGCGCCGAAGCCGAAGCGATCGTCGCAGACGATCCCCTGATTGCAAACGGCTGCGTGAGTCATCAGCTCTTTGAGTGGTGCGTTGTAGTGGGCCGCCCCGAGTCACGCCAAGAATCCCCAACCCGTGACCATCATCCCAGCGCAGACTAATCATTCAAACCAATCAAGCAAACCAATCAAGACCCAAATGCGGCCCGGATCGCGACCTAAGTCATTGATAACGGGCGAATTCGTGGTATTGTTAGGTTGACCTGGATCCGCGCAATCGCAACGCCCGAACCGTGTCAGAGCCGGAAGGCAGCAGCACTAAGGGATGCTTGAGATAGGCGCGGTCTCCGGGTCTCTTTTTTTGGCTTTTAATTTGGCAGGCGAGTGATCCCGCTTGGCTGGTCGTGGATTGACCGCAAGTTTTGGACTATTGATTCAGATGCTCAGATTCCCGAAGCATCGATCAACTAGGTTTAGAATCTGTCATCCAATCTCTGAAACCCTGATTCTTGCGTTGCCGGATCGTGGGGGACAAGGGGCTTAAGCCCCTTGTCTAGGGCGGTTGAGTTGGGGAAATTAGTCGTTTCAGCTTCAATCCCACTTCATTTGATGACACGCCCTAGAATCTCCAGAGCTAGAAACCCTACAAACGCTAGCTTAGCGATCAACTATATTTAGCGACCTATAGATAGAAACTCCTAATTTAGAAATTCCCCTCATTTAGAAATAAATTATCTGGAAGGTTTGGAAATTCAACAACTATATTCAAATTCAATATTCAACCATTCAACAACTATATTCAAATTCAATATTCAAATTCAATATTCAACAACCATATTCAAATTCGCAAATTCAAGAGAAACTGCTGACCCCGCCTAGGTTTCAGACTCTTTAGCCAACATTCCGATCGTTGTTTCGACGGTCATGCTGTCAATCTCTGATTCGTCGTGGGTCTGACCAACCAGGAATTCGTGCTGACGCGCATACTCATTGGCCTTGGCATAGTTTCCAAGGGCGTAGTAGGCGATGCGAAGGCTGGATAGGGCTTGCAGCTCAACGTCTAAATCGGGAATCAGGCGGGCAACGGTGAGACGCTCTTGGTAGTATTCGATCGCCCTGGCATAGTCGCCCTGTGCATCATAGGCCACGCCCAAAGCACCCAACGTCTGTTCCTCGCCGCGCAAGTCTTTCAGGGCCCGAGTAACCGTTAGTCGCTGTTTGCAATAGTCGATCGCCTGTTGCACATTGCCCAAATGCCGACAAGCACTCGCTAAACTCCGCAGTACTTGATTCGCCGTCGCGTAATCATCATGGGCATAGGAAATTCGCAGCAGTTGGTCGTAATAATCGACAGCGCTGGCATAGTTCCCGCAAGCGTAATAGCTATTGCCGAGATTTTTTAATACTTGGCGCTCGGCTTCCCGATCGCCCACCTTTCTAACAGCCTCTAAGCTTTGGCGTTGATAAATGACCGCATTCGGATAATCACCCGCTGCTTTGTAGGTTAGACCCAGGTTATTGAGAATGGCGATTTGGCTGTCCGTTTCACCCATATCTTGGGCGATCGCCAGGGCCTCTTGTTGGTAGACAATCGCGCGATCAAAATAGCCCAAATGACGGCAGGCATTGCCCCAGTGGGCCAGGGCGTGGGTCTGACCTTGCCAATTGCCACTAGCCCGCGCGGTTTCCAGCCAGCGACGGGCACAGTCCAAGGCGTGCTCATAATCGTTACGGGCGTAATAACTGAGAAATAATCCGTTATAGGCCCGTTCCTCGCGATGGGGATCCTTGACCGCCACCGCTAGGGTTAATAGTTCATCGAAGCATTGCTCGGCGCGCTCAAATTGTCGCTCACGGTAGGCCTCAAACCCATCATGAAGCAACTTGGCCATTCGAGTTTCGGCCACGCGCAAGTCCGCATTTGTCGTAATGGTTTCATCCGCATCCATATCGTCCGCAGCGCCCCCCGACGGATTCGATTCTGGAACGTGATGACTCGCAAATCGATCGTGATCTTGGATTTGAGCTTCCATATCTCCCGATCTCAGAATTGTCCAAGGCGGACTGACTGCTTGTTCTTTGCTCTAAAAGCGCCAATCAACCAGCGATCGGGGTTCATCATTGCACCAAACCACTGCGAGCTGCTTGACGTTTTTATTATACGGTGGGCGAGAAAAACCAGTTCATTCAATGCAAAGATTGGCGGGAGCCTGTCCCTATCCCCGTTAGTCGCCAAATTAGCCGCCAAAAAGGTAATCCAGAGCGATTTGGGCCATCCTATCATCGCTGCATTGAATCGCTGCATTGATCGGACAAGCGCGATCGCTGATGGTTCACACCGGCCCAATCATCCCCGTAATTGCTCGATCTAAAGGGTGTTCTTTGCGACAGTCCTTGTTCTCAATGGCCCTAGCCCGATCTTGACCTCAGTAGGGTTCCCCTGGGCCGGCCGATCAATGCCGCGTCACACCCGATCGATTAACCCGTGTTTTCCCCATCGATTTCCCTAAAGATTTCCCTAAGCTTTTTTCTGACCTGAATGTCACTGAATGTTCGGGGAGGGAGTTTTCGGACACGCCCTATAATGAAACGCTGGGAACTAGTGATGTCGCAACCGATGGTTGCGATCGCCTGACCCCAACTCGCTGAATGATTAGTAGTTGAATCCCTATGCTTGATGCATCAGACCTTAAACGTCAGATCGATTTGTTGTGTGATCGCCTGAGCAATGCTCAGGACTGTCTTTGACGAAGCTGCCTTGACCGCAAAAATTGCTGATTTAGAAAACTTGGCGGCGCAACCGGAGTTTTGGGATGAGCAAACCCGCGCTCAACAAGTGTTGCAAGAGCTGAATGATGCCAAAAGTGATTTGCAACAAATCGATCGCTGGCAAAGCACCCTGAACGACAGCCAAGCAGCCTTGGAATTGTTAGCGATCGAACCCGACGAAGGGTTGTTGACTGAAGCGATCGCCGATCTCAAAACCTTGGCGGATGAACTCGATGCGTGGGAGTTACAACGGTTATTATCGGGGCCCTACGACAGTAAAGGTGCGGTTTTAACGATCAATGCCGGAGCCGGTGGCACGGATGCCCAAGATTGGGTTGAGCAACTGATGCGAATGTATACCCGCTGGGCCGAAAAGCAACACTATAAAGTAGCGATCAGCGAGCTTTCGGAAGGGGATGAAGCGGGAATTAAATCCGTTACCTTGGAAATTCAAGGACGCTATGCCTATGGGTATTTGCGATCGGAAAAAGGTACTCATCGCCTCGTCCGAATTTCGCCGTTTAATGCCAATGGCAAGCGTCAAACCAGCTTTGCGGGCGTGGAAGTGATGCCGACTTTGGATCATTCCGTACAGCTTGATATTCCCGACAAGGACTTAGAAATCACCACGTCGCGGGCGGGTGGCAAGGGCGGCCAAAACGTCAACAAAGTGGAAACGGCCGTGCGGATTACCCACTTACCCACGGGTTTGGCAGTGCGGTGTACGGAAGAGCGATCGCAACTGCAAAACAAAGAGAAGGCGATGATTTTGCTGAAGGCCAAACTATTAGTGATTGCCCAAGAACAGCGTGCGAAGGAAATTGCTGATATTCGCGGTGACATGGTGGAAGCGGCCTGGGGAACCCAAATTCGCAACTATGTGTTTCACCCCTACCAATTGGTGAAAGATTTGCGAACGGACGTGGAAACCACCGATGTGCAAGGGGTGATGAATGGCGATTTAAACCCCTTCATCGAAAGTTATCTCCGCCAAGAAAGCCAAGCCGCCGATGCCGTTGGTTTGTAGTAGATACATCCGGGTAGGGGCGGGTTTGAAACCCGCCCCTACCGAGATCGTGGGGAATTACAACGTAATTTTGTGTACCCAATCGGTGTAGGCCGGTTCGCGATTTTCGACGATCGCCGTGAGGGTTTCTCGCAGCAGATTCGTGACCGGGCGATCGCTCCCCAGGGTGTAATTTTCAATGCGGCTAACCGGCGCGATTTTGGCCGCCGTGCCACTCAGAAACACCTCATCGGCGATGAACAATTCGGTTTTATCCACCGGACGAATTTCCACCGGAATCCCCCGATCGCGGGCGATCGTCAAGATACTGTCGCGGGTGATTCCTTCGAGAATATCTTGTTCAAAACCGGGCGTGATCAGCGTCCCATTGCGCACCAAAAACACGTTCATCCCCGAGGCTTCGCTCACCTTGCCTTGGGCGTTCATCATGATCGCTTCATCAAAACCCGATTCAACCGCTTCGGTTTTGGCCAGCGACGAGGTGATGTAAGCACCCGCGATTTTGCCCCGGAGCGGCAGGCTGCGATCTTCCTGGCGCACCCAGGAGCTAATCCGGCAGGCTACGCCCTCCTGCGAGAGGTAGTCGCCCATTTCCAAGCCGTAGATAAAGAAGCTCTTTTCGACGCTGTGGAGACGCGGCGCGATCCCCAAATCCGACGTGTAGACGAAGGGGCGAATGTAGAAGGATTTGGTGGGTTTATTTTGGCGGACAAATTCTTCGATCGCCCAGAGAATTTTATCGGCGGGCAAGTCGTAGTGCAGGAATTTGGCGCTTTGGCTGAGGCGCTTGCTGTGGCGATCGAGCCGGAACAGCAAAATCGTGCTCGGATCCGCCGGATCGGGAATCCCGCGCAACCCGCCAAAGGCTCCCGTACCGTAGTGCAGCGCGTGGGTTGCGATCGACAGATTGGCATTCTCGAAGGGAATAAACTCGCCCTTGTAGTAGGCGATCGGCATGAAATTTTGGTGCATGGCGGGGTGCTGCGGAATCGAAATCAACAAAAACCAGGCGATCGAACGGGCAAGCAGTGATGAATGGATTCGTCGGGGGCAAGGGGCTTAAGCCCCTTGTCTTGATCGATACAATCGGCAGGGCTAGACGTTAAATCTAAACAGCATAACATCGCCCTCTTGCACCACATATTCCTTGCCTTCGCTGCGAACGAGGCCCTTTTCCTTGGCGGCGGATTGGGATCCGGTGGCGACCAAATCGGCATAGGCGACGGTTTCGGCGCGAATGAAGCCGCGCTCAAAATCCGAGTGGATCACGCCCGCGGCCTGGGGAGCGGTCATGCCCGCATGGATCGTCCAGGCGCGGGTTTCCTTTTCGCCCGAGGTGAAGTAGGTACGCAGGCCCAACAGGGCGTAGGTAGCGCGGATCAAGGATTTCAAGCCGCCTTCGGTCACGCCCAATGAGTCCAAAAAGTCGGCGCGATCGGCCTCTGGCAGTTCGATCAATTCGGCTTCCACTTGGGCGGAAATAATCACCACCTGGGCGCTTTCGGCATCGGCCACGCCGCGCACCTGTTCAACCCATTGGTTGCCGGTGGCGAGGTCATCTTCTGACACGTTGGTGGCGTAGATAATCGGCTTGCGGGTCAACATTCCCAAAGCATCGGCCCAGGGGGCTTCTTCTTCGGTGAGGTCCACATGGCGGGCGGCTTGGCCATCGCCGAGGGCCGCTTGCAGCTTTTCGAGGACAGCGAGTTCCGCTTGGGCTTCTTTGCTGGTTTTGGCCTGTTTGCGGACGCGATCGATCCGTCGCTCCACCTGGCTCAAATCCGCGAGGGCCAACTCCAAATTGATGATTTCGATGTCACGCACGGGGTCGATCGAGCCGGAGACGTGGATGATGTCGTCGTTTTCAAAACAGCGCACCACATGGACGATCGCATCGACTTCCCGAATGTTGGCCAAAAACTGGTTGCCCAAGCCTTCGCCCTTGCTGGCTCCCTTGACCAACCCGGCGATGTCTACAAACTCCATCCGGGTGGGGACGATTTGCTTGGATTTGCCGATGTCGCTGAGAATCTGGAGCCGCTCGTCGGGCACGGAGACCACGCCGACGTTGGGTTCGATCGTGCAGAAGGGGAAGTTGGCGGCTTCCGCTTTGGCATTGGCCACGAGGGCATTGAAGAGAGTGGACTTGCCCACGTTGGGCAGTCCGACGATTCCGGCTCGGAGCATGGGTCGATCGGGCGGGGTGGCTGGGACTGAATTGCAGTCTACTAGCTTATCGGAAATGGGGGCAGCCGGTCGGTTGCGAACCTAGCGCGGCACGGTCGCCACTTGGGCCAACCAGCGATCGACCCGCCCATCTAGCTCGACCGATTGCCCCGGCTGCGATCGATACCAGGCGATCGCGGCGGGGCGGCCCTGGCGGGCGGCCAGGGTCGTCGCTTTCCAAAACATGACCGAGGCTTGGTTGGGCGCAAACTTCAACACCAAATCCACCTGCCGCCCCAACCGCTCGCCACTGGGCGATCGCAGCCAGCGCACCACGGCGGCGCGATCGGCTGCCGACCCTTGCTCAAACCGATCGAGCGCCCGTTGCCACCGACTGTCGCCCAAGTCCGCCGCAATCTGGGTGGCCCGATCGGGCTGGGGCGAGTCGGCCCGGGCGCGGGCCAAGTCCGCGTGGTAGCGCAGGGCATCGTATTGGGCTTGCAGGCGATCGTCCCAAGTCAAGGATTTTTTGGCCAGGCGATCGTGCAGGGGCTGAAACTTCGTCACGGCCGGCGACCACAGCCCCAGCTTGGCTAGGCTCAATGCGTCTTGATATTGCGCCAAGTCCGCCAAATCCGTGGAGCGCAACAGCGGCTCCGTCAGCAGGATCGGCTCCAGGGCGATCGGATCCGGCGCAAACCCCGAGGGGATCGCGCGATAGATTGTGAAATCCGGCTGATCCGAAGCCGATCGATCCACCAGCAATTCCGGCTCCCGATCGCCCGTCACGGATTCCCACACCGGCTGTTGATCCTTGGGACTGCTCCATTGGCCCTGAATGCTCAGGTGGCCCGGCCGCCCCGATCGGCTCACATTCAAATGCACAATCACGCCGTAGTTCACCCGACTGCTCGATCGGCCGTAGTGGCCCCCCACGCTCAACCAGCCCCCGCCGGCCGGCCCGCCCTTCAGCCCTTGCACCGTCGTCAGCGGCATCGGGCGCGTGGAGCCACTGGCCGCGGCCCCCGCTTCGACCAACGGGGCCACCACCAAAGATTCCGGCGGCCCTTCCAACTCCAAGGTGGTCATTAGTCGGTAGGCCGTGGGGCGATCGCCGGTTTTGGCAGCGGGCTGGGCTTGGTAGGCCATGAGTTGGGCGATCGGCCAACAGGCGGCCCCCCCTTGGCAGTTCGGCTGTTTTTGGCGCACGGTGGCCACCAGCCACTGCCGTCCCAGGGGCAAAATTTCGCCCATGCGCTGGGTTGGGGTGGTCAGTTCCGCCCGCAATTGAGCCACGGTTTTGAAATCTCGCGTCGTCACGCCGCCTGCGTCTGGCAACCATTGGTCGAGCCAGGCGGCGGCTTCGGGATCAACGATCGATCGCACCCCCACGGCGAATCCCGTTGTCACCAGGGCGATCGCCCCGCCGAGGGTCAAAAATGCGGCCACCGAAATGGACACCGAAGCAACACGCTTCCAGGGCGAGGGCGGCTGAATCGTGCGGCGGACTTTGAGCATAAACAGACGGGCGACTCACCGGGTTGCATCAATCTAACCGATCGTTCTGACCGATTGATCGCCCTTGGTCGCATCGGCCCCGGATTCGATCGGGTGGGAATCCGACGATCCCCGCTCTCCAGGAATTGGGTTACTCGCGGTGAATTAGCCCGACCGCGAATCTTTATGCGAAGTTGGAATCAGATCTTTTCAGTAGGAGCCGATGATGGCTGCATCTCCGTTTCCGTTCCCCAGCGATCGCCCAACGACTTCGGCGATTAATCCGCCAAGCGGCCAAGTTTTTTTGGTGGGAGCCGGGCCCGGTGATGCGGCCTACTTGACCCTGCGGGCGATGCAGGTGTTACGCGGGGCGGAGGTTTTGATCTATGACGCGCTGGTCGATCGAACCCTGCTCGATCTGGTGCCATCCGATTGCCAGCGCATTGATGTGGGCAAACGAGGTGGGCAAGCTTCACCCGCCCAAACCGAGATCGATCAATTGCTTGTGAAACAGTGGCGATCGGGGCGGCGTGTGGTGCGGCTGAAGGCGGGCGATCCGTTTATCTTTGGGCGCTGCACCAGTGAAATGCAGGCCTTGCAAGACGCTGGGGCCCGGTTTGAAGTGGTTCCCGGGGTTTCCAGTGCCCTGGCGGGGCCGCTGCTGGCGGGGATTCCGCTGACCGATGCGGTGTTGAGCCGCTGCTTTGCGGTGGCCAGCGCCCACGAGCCGGACGAGCTGCATTGGGAAGCCCTGGCGCAGTTGGAAACCCTGGTGTTTTTGATGGCGGGCCGATCGCTCGCGGCCATTACCCGCCAACTGATCCGCCACGGTCGAGCGCCCGCCACCCCGATCGCGGTGATTCGGGCCGCCGCCACGCCCCAGCAACGGGTTTGGACAGGCACGCTGGAATCGATCGCCCTGCAAACGGAGCGCGAGACCCTTTCTCCGGCGGTGGTGGTGGTGGGCGAAGTGGTGCACCTGCGGGACTATTTGGCTCCCTGGGGCCAGACGTTTGCGGCTCCGGGCGATGGACTGGGAGCGGCGGCGATCGGGCCGCTCGCGGGGAAAACGATCCTCGTGACGCGATCGGCCAGCCAGGCCGGGGGGTTTACCGATCGCCTGCAAACGGCCGGGGCGCGGGTTCTGGAAGTGCCCGCCCTGGAAATTGGCCCGCCCAGTTCCTGGGAGGCGCTCGATCAGGCGATTGCTCGCCTCCACGAGTTCCACTGGCTGATCCTGACTTCGACCAACGGCGTTGAGGCCTTTTTTGCCCGCTTGCAGGCGGCCGGTCGGGATGCCCGCGCCCTCGCCCACTGCAAAATTGCCGTGGTGGGCCAAAAAACCGCCCAAGCCCTCGGCCAGTTTGGGATCATCCCGGATTTCATTCCGCCGGACTTTATTGCCGATGCCCTCGTCAGCCACTTTCCGGAGGAGCTGGCCGATCGGGCGATCCTGTTTCCCCGGGTGGAAACCGGCGGGCGCGATGTGCTGGTAAAGGAATTGGGAGATCGGGGCGCGATCATTACCGAAGTGCCCGCCTACGAGTCGCGCTGTCCCGAGTCCCTCACGCCCGAAGCGATCGCCCTGCTGCGATCGGGGCCGATCGACATCATCACCTTCGCCAGCTCCAAAACCGTCAAAAACTTTGTGGCCCTGTTGCAGCGGGCGGGCTTTGAGATCGACCAAGTGGCCAACGCCCGCCTGGCCTCGATCGGCCCCCAAACCTCCCAAACCTGTCGCGATCTGTTCGATCGCGTGGACATCGAAGCGACCGAGTACACCCTCGATGGCTTGGCCGGGGCGATCGAAACCTGGGCCACCGCGCTGTCATCCGGCTGATCAGAACCCAGACCAAGCAAAACCCCCCGACGACTCAGCGGCTGGCGCTCGGGTCGATCGGGGGGAATGTGTCGCGTCGGCTCAGTCGCGTCGGCTCTGAAATTGGGAACTAGGGAGCTGCCTGGGCGTAGGTACGGGCGATCGCCGCATTTTGCAAATATTGCGGCGCACGGTTTTGGGCCGTCGCAAAATTCGGGTTATCCGCCGGCACTTTTTGCATCAACGCCGAAGCCGCTTGCCACTCGGCCGCCACCGTCGTCCACTCTGCCTTCGTCTTGGCCTTCTGGGCTAGGTTTGCCGCATTCATCGCCTTGCGTACCGCCTCTGCAAAATCCGGGTTCGGCTGGGCCGCCGGAGCGGGAGCCGCCGGAGCAGGCGCAGGGGCCGCGGGACTCGGGGCCACCGCTGCTGCGGGACTCGGGGCCGGAGCCGCCGGGCTGGGCGCAGCGCTCGGAGCCGCCGCCGGAACGGCCGCCGCCGGGCTAGGGCTAGGGGCGGCTGGGGCTGGGGCAGCCGGGGTGGGGCTGGGCGCGGCAGCGGGGCTGCCGGCCGGCGGGGCCTCGGGTGTAATGGCCGGTTCTGCGGTTTCTGATGTGGCTACGGGGGGCAGGTAGGTTTGCACTTCCGGCGGCAAATTCGCCACCACCGAGTTCAAATCACCCTTTTGGTACAGGTAATACAAGCCGCCGCCGATCGCCACAAGGCCCAGCAACAGCAACAAACCACTCGAACTTCCTTTCTTGGCGGGTTTGCTAGTTTCCGCCGCTGCCGCCATGGAATCGTCGGCGCTGTCGTCTAGGTCGTAGCGATCGGTGTCATAACCACCATCAGCCATGGGCAGGTCGTCCATGTCTACGGGTGGTGTGGTGGGCGCTTCGATCTGCGACATGCTGATCGCATCGAGGCTGTAGGGATCGTCGTCGTCGAGGGAAATCGAGTCTGTCCAATCGGTTAGGAGACTGCCGGGTTGTCGCCATTCCACGGCGATCGAGCGGAGACCCTTCACCCCCAACTGGAGCATCCCTTTACGGATGAAAGCCAGCAGCGCTTCACGGTTGACAGGCTGCGAGCCTTCTAAGACCACACGCAGCACATCGCCACCGCTTTCGGCTTGGACGTTAATGCCTTTGGGTTCGAGCGATCGCCGCATTAAGGCAGCAATCGCCTCCGGGTCGCCTTGCTTGGCGCGTTCCAGTTGCGGGTTCGTCGGTGCCATCGAAAAAATCTAACGAGGTTAACTCTGCGTTCGCGCGACTTCAGCACCCAAAGAGCAACAGCACCAAAGGGCCAAGTCAGGCTCGTTGGATCGTTGTCTAGTTGGATCGGATCGAACCGCTGCACCCTGCACTGTGGGTCTGAATATTCTATGAATCTGGGTCTGAGGGCTGAGGTTCCTTGGGCCCTAAGGGCTTGGGGGAGTTGCCTCGTCACTCGGGACTCAGACTAAGTACACAGAATTCAGTTGCCTGACACAATTCTGAGGCGATCGCTATCAGTCATTATTGCCTGTGGGATGGCTTCAGGATTGTTTGGGGCATCATCAGTCAGAATTTTCAGCCAAAATCCACTTCCCGATCGGGGCTGGGGCGGTCTCGCAGACTATCCTACTCAAAATTTTTCGAGATGAAGACAGTTTTGATGGTTTGATGGATGTGTCGCAAGCATTTGGGTCTTTTCACCAGTCTTTGGGCGCGGTTATGGGTACGGCGTGTCACATTCTTGTTGAGGGCAATTCCGCTATTGTCTATTCCAGTCGTAACGGTCAGCCCAAAAAGGTTTTGCCTGTTTTGGAGCCGTTTTTAGATAAGTTTTGGCAAGAGCGCGAAATTTCAGGGGAGTCGATCGATACGCCAGGCTGTTTGCTGGCGCAGATCGTCGTTCGGTTTGGGTTTGAGAGCGCCGAGGATGATTTCTCGAATCTGCGAGTGGGGCCGTTGTTCGATGCAACGGTGGGCTATCTCTACCGGGTGATGGACGATCGCTCGGTGCAGGTTTGGACTCCAACGGAGGCGTATCGATCAAATCCAGCGTTGGGTTTGGCCGCTTGCCAGCCGCTGGAACCCAGCGCCCTCAGCAGCTAACGCCCCAGGCGTTCGGCGGGTAGCGAGTCACCGGTCGGCATCGACGGGACGGAAGAAACTGATCGAATTCCCCGATCGGGGAAACTGGCCAAAGGGACTGCGGACGGCCAAGACGATCGGCATGGGCCTAATCGTCGGTCATCAGCAACAAGCGCTGGATTGAGTGGTGGAGCAAGGTGTTGAGTCACACATTGGATCGTATTCATATTTCGCAAGTCCGCTGCTACGGTTACACCGGCCTGCTGGCGGAGGAAAAGGTGCTGGGGCAGTGGTTTGAGGTGGATGCCACGCTGGATATTGATTTGGCGGCGGCGGGGCGGAGCGATCGCATTGAGGACACGCTGGACTATCGAGCGGCGATCGAGCATATTCGCCAAACGGTCGCGGCCTCGAAGGTGGATTTGATCGAACGGCTGGCCCAAGATGTGGCCGATGGTTTGTTGGCCCTGCGGGGGGTTGAGCGGGCTTGCGTGCGAATTACCAAGCCAGCGGCCCCGATTCCTGAGTTTGCGGGCAAGATTGCGGTGGAAATTACCCGATCGCGATCGGACGCTTAGGGCCAATCAATCGGACGCTTAGAGCCAATCAATCGGGCAAGTAGGGCTACTCAACAAAACTGCCCGCAACCCCGCTAGACCTGAAACAGACTCTGACGACCCCGGGCTTGGGCCTGCATTGAGTAGGGGTCGTTAGGTGCGTTTGGACATTCCGCGACCCGATCGGGATTCGATCGGGGGTCGATCGGGATCATTTGGCTGATCGCCGTGCAACGTAGCAATTATCTGGAATTCATAATAATTCTTTACAGCCCATGACCCTCTTCCCCATGACCAGCTCTAACACACTCTCAACCACCCCACGCCAGATCTTGCGGATCTATACCGATGGGGCCTGTTCTGGCAACCCTGGCCCAGGGGGGTGGGGGGTGGTGGTGCGCTTCTTAGATAATCAACAGCATGAGTTGGGCGGTCGTGAAGCAAACACCACCAATAATCGAATGGAAATGCAGGCAGCCATTGCGGCGCTTGAGTTTTGGCAGCAGCATGGCCAAGGGAAATCGATCACATTATTGACCGACAGTCAGTACGTTATCAAAGGTGTGACGGAATGGATCCGCAGTTGGCGACGCAAAGGGTGGAAAACCGCTAGCGGCCAACCGGTGCTCAATCGTGACTTGTGGGAACGCTTGGATGCACTGAATGCGCCTGCTGTGAGGTGGCAATACGTGCGTGGCCATGCAGGCGAACCGGGAAATGAACGATGCGACACGATCGCTCGCGGTTTTGCGACCGGCCGATCGCCTAAATTAGATCAATTGAAGCTAGAGATTCTCGATCGCTCATCCCTCGTGGAACCTGCGATCGATTCCGATCTCGATGCTTTAGACACAACTACAGTCTCGATAGCAGCTATACCTGAAACCATGTCTGAACCCTTACTCGATACTGTGGCGCTCAGCGCGACAGATGCCGACTCGCGCAATCTGCGTGTGGGACAACTGCGAAATCTGATCGAAACCCTACGAATTGCGGACGAAGTGGCCGATCGGGGCTATTTGATTGCCAGCTCCGAGTTGGCTGATTTGATGGATGTGAATGCCAGTGCCGTTACGAGTCGTGGCGAAAACTGGGTATGGCGCAACTGGATTGTGACTCGCGTGCGCCGCGAGGGCAACCAAATCCTGTGGCAACTGGAGCGCATTCTTGAAGAAGACTAAGGCGATAGTTGGCTGATGGTTGCGAAGCTCCTTGAGGCCTAATCAAGCCTTCGCCGTCTGCTCAAAAAACACATCTCGTCCGTCATGATCCCGCCCTCCATGGCGACGGTTGACACCGATCGCCAGATTCGGATTTCGACTACTCTGCAGTGTCTCTTGACCTAATCCGCCATGGACACAAACGCAATAGAGGTTGACCCCGCTATGGGCGGGTCTTCCCCAGAGGCGATCGTTCGCCAAAACACACACGATGTGAAAACGAAGGCTCTCGCCCTGGGGTTTCATCAGGTCGGCATCGCAGCCCTGTCTCCAGATTACCCACCGCTACCTGTGGCCGTATCAGCGCTCCAGCGGTGGCTCGATCGAGGATTGGCGGCCCAAATGAGCTGGATGGCGGCCCCAAAACGATTTGACGCACGCCAGTTTTTGCCCGGCGCGCGATCGGTCATTTGCGTGGCCCTCAACTACTACAGCCCTGAGCAACGACCTGACCCGCCACCCGAGCAATTTTGCCCCACTGAAGCACCCGCCGCCGATCGCCAGGCTCCAGCCCAAGGGCGCGATCGGGCCAGGCCTGGCCCCTCGCTAGAGTTTGGCAAAATTGCTCGCTATGCCTGGGGACGCGACTACCACCGGGTTTTGGAATCGCGTTTGAAGGCCCTGGCCCAATGGATTCAAACCCTTGACCCCACGGCCACCAGTCGCTGGGCCGTGGATAGCAGCCCCGTGCAAGACAAAGCCTGGGCCCAGGAGGCGGGCCTGGGCTGGATCGCCAAAAATGGCAACTTGATCACCCGTCAATACGGATCCTGGGTGTTCTTGGGAGAGTTGTTCACCAGTTTGGAACTGTTGCCCGATCGCCCCCACACCAGCCATTGCGGCACTTGTACCCGCTGCATGGCCGCCTGTCCAACGGGCGCAATTCCCGAGCCATTCGTGGTCGATGCCAACCGCTGCATTGCCTACCACACGATCGAAAACCGCGCCGACACCCTCCCGCCCGACATTGCCCAAAACCTGCAAGGCTGGGTCGCAGGGTGCGACATTTGCCAGGATGTGTGTCCCTGGAATCAGCGATTTGCCACACCGACGGATATCGAAGACTTTCAGCCTCGCTCCTCCGTGGTGGCCCCCCGCCTCGCGGATCTCGCCACCCTGAGCGACGAAGCGTGGGATCAGCAATTTCGTGGCTCGGCATTACGCCGCATTAAACCGGCAATGTGGCGACGAAACGCTCGTGTTAGTCTGAAATTAAGTCCGACCAGCCCACCTCCCTCAGCGATTCAGACTCCGTTAGCCGAGTCAACGTGATCCTTGAACGCCTACCGCGCCTTCTTTTCGACAGCCACGGCGATCGCGCCACGCTCGATGTCCGCAAGCGCTGATTTTGTCGATCCCCAGCGTTTGCGGCTGATTTTGTTCGACTTTGATGGAACCCTGGCCGACTCGTTTCAGGCCGTCGTGGCCATTCTCGATCGGCTCGCTCCCAAGTTTGGCTACCCCCGTCTCACACCCGATGTGATTAGCCGGTTCCGGGACTTCAGCTCTCGGGAAGTCCTGCAACATAGTGAAGTCGCCGCCTGGCAGCGCCTCTGGTTGCTCTACCGTGTCAAACGGGAGCTAAAAGCCGATCTACACCAATTGCGCCCAATCCAGGGCATCGAAGAGACCTTGCAGGGGCTGCGGGCCGCGGGATACGCCCTCGGAATTGTCACGTCTAATACACGATCGACCGTCAATGCCTTTCTGACCCTGATGGGATGGGATGGCTACTTCACCTGCATCGAAGCCAGCCATCGGATCTTCCGCAAAGATCGCGCCATTTCCCGCCTGCGACGGCGATTAGACTTGGACTGCAACGCTGTGGCCTATGTCGGCGATGAAACCCGCGATGTGGAAGCAGCCCGCCAAGCCGGAGTCGTGAGCATTTCGGTCACTTGGGGGTTTAATTCTGAGCGCGCCCTGCGAGGCAGTCAGCCCGATCTGTTGCTCCACCATCCCCACGAACTCTTGAATTGGGTGCGATCGGGACGAGTCGCCATCGCCGAGCCACCGGCCCATACTCCCTTAAACGAGTGATCCGTTTGGATCGGAACCGCAAGCCAGCGGGTAAACTCAAACAGCAATCTCCATGGGCTGCGGGCACTGTACGGTAGGATCCGATCGACTTCGGGTGCGATTGTTTCGATCGCCCAGTTGCCCGTAGTGCCATCAAACCCAGACCTATCACACAAGGGGCAACCACATGACGCGCGCCATCATGGAAACCGCCAAAGGCACAATCACGATCGAGCTGTTCGACAACGACGCGCCCAACACGGTGAAAAACTTCGTTGATCTCTCGGAAAAAGGCTTCTACGACGGTCTGACGTTTCACCGCGTCATCCCCAACTTCGTGATTCAAGGGGGCTGCCCCAACGGCGACGGCCGCGGCGGGCCAGGCTACACGATCAAATGCGAAATCAACTCGAACAAGCACCTCGCGGGTAGCCTCTCGATGGCCCACGCGGGTCGCGACACGGGTGGCAGCCAATTCTTTATTTGCCATTCTCCCCAAACCCATTTGGATGGCGTACATACCGTCTTTGGCCAAACCCAAGACATGGACGTGGTCAACGCCATTCGCCCGAGCGACAAAATTATCTCGGTCAAAATTGAGCACTAGGAACCACTAGGAACCACTAGGGCCTGTTATCGGTTCGCCTGCCTCCCCGTCTCACCGTTGCCGATCATGGTAGACAAGGGACTGAGGGCGTGTTATCGGTTCCGTCGCCGTAGGGGTTGGGTCTCCCAAACCTGGCCCGAGCGATCGCCCCAAACCCGTTCAACTTTGGAAAGATCAGGTTTGGGAAGATCAGGGATCGTGGGGGCTGGACGGAGAGACCCCGCCCCTACGACGGATCGGTTGGAAGAACGAGATCATATGGGGTTTGGAAATTTAATGACAGACCCTAAAACTTCATTGAAGAAGTCGAAAACCCACTGAATCAAGATTGAAAAACCCAAAAGTTCGTCTAGGTTTCGCGCAAGACGTAGCCAATTCCACGCACGGTTTGAATTAGGCGTTTTTGGTTGTCATCTTCGAGTTTGAGTCGCAAATATCGGACATAGACTTCAATGATGTTTGACTCGCCCATGAAGTCATAGCCCCAAACATTTTCGAGAATTTGTTCACGGGTGAGCACTTCCCGGGGGTTGGCCATCAAGTAGCGCAGCAGGTCAAATTCTTTCATGGTCAGGGCGATCGTTTGGCCGTTGCGAAGGGCGACGCGGCGATCGAGATCCAGGGCCAGGTCAGAAAAATGCAGCAGCGGTGTGCCGGTTTCCGTGGGGCGCAGATAGAGCCGCACCAGTTCCAGCAATTTCTCGCTGCGGTAGGGCTTGAGGAGATAGTCATCGGCTCCCGATTCGAGGCAGGCGGCGCGGTCTTCCACTTCGTCGCGGGCCATGATCAGCAAAACGGGGGCGACGTTTCCCCGATCGCGCAGTTGGCTACAAAGCCACAGGCCGGATTCCCCCGCGCCTAACAACCGATCGACCACAATCAGGGACACGGGCAAGCTGTGGGCGTAGTGGAGTCCCGATTGGGCATCCCGAGCAGTGGCCACGGCATAGCCGGCATTTTTGAGGTCGGTTGTGGCGCGATCGAGGATGGAGTCATCGCTTTCCACCAACAAAATGGGGGCATTGAGGGTGCTGGTGGGCAGTGCGATCGCAGGCTCAGTTCCGGCCATAGGACGTAGGAATGGGGGCAAAGTTGACCAGGTAGGGTATCGGCTTCGATCCTACTCTGCTTGTTCTCCTTAGCGAGCAATCAAACGGGCGATCAAGGGGGCGATCGAGGGGGCGATTAGGCTTCTTGGGTTGCTGGATGTGCGTATCTAACCGATCGGGCCGATCCAACCGCTAGCGGGCTTGGCAACGGGGCGGCGAACTTTGCAAGGCGATCGGCTCGAAGGGGGGCTGTCCAACCCACTGGCGCTGAATTTCGCATTCGATCGCCTGGGGAGAATTGGTTTTGGGATCAACGCGCAACTGAATTCGATAATCCGACGGCAGTTGGCGGGCGTAAGGCTTCTGAACCAAAACCTGTAGCCACTGGTGGGCGGTTGCTTGGGGCAGCGATCGATGTTCGCCAATCACCCAGGCGGTGTTCTGAGTGCCTTGGGTGTCAAGGCGATAGGCCTGCTGGAGGCTGGTCGGCAAGAAGCGTGGATCCACTTGGGTCAGCTCGGTGAGATCCCGCGCAAATCGACCCTGTTCGACATAAAACGCTTGTTGCATACGGGCGATCGCGCCGGTGGTGGGCTTCAGGGCGGAGCCACAAGCACAGGCCGGCGGCGAGGCAATCCAGACTAGGCCGCCCGTGACGATCGTGCTGCCCACGAGCAGGGCGATCGTGAGCGGAGAAATTTTGAATGAACGGGATTTGAAGTGATTGAACATTTCAAAAAGCCTGCCCGCAGACTTGTTGCTTTCAAGGTCATTCGATCGTGGTTGAAATCCTTGATTGTCCCCACGCCAACCATCGTAACAAGGGGTTTAAACCCCTTGCCCCCCACAATTCGGCAACGTTCGGCAACGGTGGAATCATGATGGCATCCATTGGACTGGGGCTAAAAAAGAGGCGCGATCGAACCCGATCGCACCTCTTTGATGGTTGATCGACCAACTCTAAACGTTGAATGCGATCGCCAGTGCCGAACCAATTAGCGCAGCTTTTGTTTGATGAATGTCACCAATTGCGTGAGCTGTTTCTTCAGTTGATCGACCTCGCCTTGGAGGGCGGCCACCTTTTGTTCGAGGGCCCGAATTTCGCCCGCCGATGCGCCTGGAGTTGCGGCCGGAGCCGGAGTCGGGGGGGCGGCAGGCGGCGGGGGCGCAACGGCCGGAATGCGCGACGCAATGCGCATGGCCTCTTTGATCGATTCGATTAATTCTTTCTTTTCAAAGGGTTTTTCAATAAACGCAAAACGTTCAAAGGGTTCTGAAATTTTCTCGGTGACTTCTTCCTTGCGACCCGACATCACCAGCAGCGGAATGGCTTGCAAGTGGGGGTGGGTTTGAATTTGTTGATAGACTTCCCAGCCGCTCATTTTCGGCAGCAAAAAGTCCAACATGATCAAGTTGGGATGTTCTTGCTGAATTAGTTGCAGCCCTTCGAGTCCGTCTTTGGCTTCGAGGACTTCAAAGTTTCCGGCTGGCAACATTTCTTTGACGCGCTGCCGAATCACTTTGCTGTCGTCAATGACGAGGATTTTGTGTGTTGCCACGACCTTCTCCTTAGGCTTGCATGCAGACGATTCGAGGGTGATGGGGGCGATCGCCCCGCGTCAGGGCGGCGCATCGAGCGTTCTTTGGGGGCGATCGGCCTAGGCCGATCGAAATGCAATCGCAGACCGATGAACAGCCGCCCAGGAACCATGCCCGGCGGAAATGATCGATCGGAGCTGCCGGGTTGGTATCCGGCGCGAAACGAACAAGCAGCAAGGCATCGTACGCATCTGCGACTCCAGTATATTGCGATCGCCCCAACCTTTGGAAATACCTCACCGATCGGGGCACAATGGAAACCGGCGGCAAAACCGGGCAGGAGTCCACAAGGGTTCACCCCGGCGACCGCCAAACCGACGGCTGACGGTGGTTTTCTCGTTAGTTTTGCCGTTGTTTGACCTGTTTGAATTGTCCTTTGCGCCGGTTGATTGCCCGTGTCGTCTTCAGTTCGTCCCCCTAGTTCAACTCCCGATGGGTTGCCGTCTTGGTTAAAACCGCGACTGGGGCGGGCCAGTGAAATTGCGGAAGTGCAGCGCGTGATTAAGCAGCGGCAAATCCATACGATTTGCGAAGAAGGACGCTGCCCGAATCGCGGTGAGTGCTACGCCAACCGGACGGCGACATTTTTGCTGATGGGGCCGATTTGTACGCGATCGTGCGGTTTCTGCCAGGTGGACAAGGGCCACGCGCCGATGCCGATCGATCCCCAGGAACCCCAAAAGGTCGCCGAATCCGTGGCCCTGTTGGGATTGCGCTATGTGGTGCTGACCTCGGTGGCGCGGGATGACCTGCCCGACGGCGGCGCGGGGGGCTTCACGGCGACGATCGCGGCGATTCGCCACCAATGCCCCGACACCGCGATTGAAGTGCTGACTCCCGATTTCTGGGGCGGCCAGCCAGACCCGGCGGCCAAACAGCGATCGCGCGTGGAAGCTGTGGCCGCCCTCAAGCCCGCTTGCTATAACCACAATTTGGAAACCGTCGAGCGGCTGCAAGGCCCCGTGCGGCGCGGCGCGAAATACGGGCGATCGCTCGATGTGCTGCGCTGGGTCAAGGATTGGGATCCCACCATTCCCACCAAGTCGGGGCTGATGTTGGGCCACGGCGAAACGGAGGCGGAAATCTTGCAGGCGTTGCGCGATTTGCGATCGGTCGGTTGCGATCGCCTGACCCTGGGGCAATACCTGCGCCCTTCCCTCGACCACTTGCCAGTGCAGAAATACTGGACTCCCGAGGAGTTCGATCGGCTCGGCCAACGGGCGCGGGATTTGGGTTTTGCGCAGGTGCGATCGGGCCCCTTGGTGCGCAGTTCCTACCACGCGGGCGAAGACGATTGAAGACGATTAGGACGTGATCGATCAGCTCAAGATTGGTAAGCCCAAAATCTATAAGCTCAAGGGTCGATCGCCATCCGTGAAGTTCACCCGATCGACCGGCCACAGCCGATTGCGGGTCAAGGTCGCTTGCAAGCTGCCAAACAGCGTCAATTGCTCACAGCTCGACAGGGATTGAAACTTGCGGCGGGCTTCGGGACTCAGGCGCAGGTCGATCGTCACTTCCCGGCGGCTGCTGTCCAGGCTGACGCGATAGTGGCGCAGGTCAAAGGCGGGATTGGGATTGTTGCCCGTCACCTCGATTAACAGACGACCCACCGCCGCCTCCAGGGGCCGATCGCGCGGTACTTTCACCGACTGGGCCACCAATCCTTTGCAGGCCTCGTCGGGTCGATACAAATCCACCGTCAGCGTGTCCGAGAGGGGAGCCGGGTCGATCGCCGCCGCCTGGGCCGATGGATCGTTGCCCATGCCGCAGGCCGTCAGCCCCGGCAGCACGGCCAAGCCCAACAGGCTCAACTTAGCAAACGTCACCCAGCGCAGTGGTTGGCGGTGGCGATCGAACAGCATGGCGCAAATCCCCGACAAAGAGTAGTACTTGGAGTGGTGTTTCGTCTGGCCCCAATCTTGCAGATTGGCCGTTCCAGACCATGCCGACTGGAAGACTTTCTAAATTGGTTCTTCACGGGGTCGATCGCCCAATCCGTATAAGCTCCGTATAAACGTTGCACGCGATCGCCCCTGCGCGAGCCATCCGCGACCGCTCCCTTTTGCGCTTCAATAGATTGCTGGCCGATCGTTCCTCCCCCGCTCCCATGACCACTGCAAGCTGGACACACCGCCACGTATTGTCGTTGGCGGAGTTCTCGCGCGACGACTACGACACCGTATTGACCACCGCTGCGAGCTTTCGCGAGGTGTTGTCGCGTCGCACCAAGAAAGTGCCCACGCTCCAAGGGCAAGTTGTCACCAATCTTTTTTTTGAGCCTTCGACCCGCACCCGCAGCAGTTTTGAGCTAGCGGCCAAGCGGTTGTCGGCGGATATTTTGAACTTTGCGCCGGGGTCGTCATCCCTGACCAAGGGGGAAACAATCCTAGACACAGCCAAGACCTATTTGGCCATGGGCACGGACATTATGGTGATCCGGCACAAGCAGGCGGGTGTGCCCCAGTCGATCGCGGCGGAAATGGATCGGCTGAATTCCGGGGTCAGCGTGCTGAATGCGGGCGATGGCCAACATGAGCACCCGTCCCAGGGCTTGCTGGATTTGTTTTCGATTTGCCGCGTGTTGAATCCTGAAACGCCGCGCACAGCGGATTTGGTCGGCAAAAAGGTGGCGATCGTCGGGGATATTTTGCACTCGCGGGTGGCCCGATCGAACCTGTGGAGCCTGACGGCGGCGGGCGCGCAAGTCCACCTGGCCGGGCCGCCGACCCTGTTGCCGCGCGAGTTTGCGGAGTTTTTGCCGGGGGAGGCCGGGCGATCGGCCCTGCATCTGCATTGGGATCTGGAACCGGCCCTGGCCGACGCAGATTTTGTGATGACGTTGCGGCTCCAGCAAGAGCGAATGAGCCAGCACCTGTTGCCCAGCCTGCGGGAATATCACCAGCGCTACGGGATCACGCGCGATCGCCTGCGCCTGTGCCAGCCAGCCGTGCGCGTGTTGCACCCGGGGCCGACCAATCGCGGCGTGGAGCTGGCTTCCGATGTGATGGATGATCCCGCCGTCAGCCTCGTGCCCGATCAGGTGACCAGCGGCATTGCGGTGCGGATGGCGTTGCTCTATCTGATCGGCGGCGGCAAGGGTTAAGGATAACAACGGCAAGGATTGCCAAGCTGCGAATCAAGTCAAGATCGCGGGAGCAAGGGGCTTAAGCCCCTTGTCTACGTGGAGGCGAGGGGAACGGGGGATGCCGGTTTATTGGTTTTGGGGCGAGGATGATTTCGCGATGCAGCGGGCGATCGACCCGTTGCGATCGCGCGTCGATCCGGCCTGGGAAAGTTTTAATTTTGAAAAAATTCCGCCCGATCGCGATGATGCGCTCCCGGCGGCCCTAGCCCAGGCCGTTACACCACCCTTTGGGGCGGGCGATCGGCTCGTGTGGCTGGCGGATACGGTCTTGGCCCAGCGCTGCCCCGACGATTGGTTGCGGGAACTGGAGCGCACCCTGCCGCAAATTCCCGACAACGCGATCCTGTTGTTGACCTCGCGCGGCAAGCCCGATGGTCGGCTGAAATCCAGCAAACTGCTGCAAAAAAGCGGACAAATCCAGGAATTTTCGCCGATTCCCCCCTGGAAAACCGAAGAACTGCTGCAACAGGTGAAGCAAGTCGCCCGCACCGTCGGGGTCAAAATCCAACCGGACGCAGCGGAATTGCTGGCCAACGCCGTGGGCAACAACACGCGGCAACTCTACGGCGAATTGCAGAAGTTGCAACTGTTTGTGGGCGATCGCCCGATCGCCACCGCCGACATTACCCGCCTCGTTTCGGTGTCTACCCAAAGCAGTTTGGAACTAGCCAAAACGATCTCGCTCGGGCAAGTATCCCCATCGCTAAAACTGATTGCCGACCTGATCGCCCGCAATGAAAATCCCCTGCGAATTCATGCCTCATTAGTCACCCAATTTCGGCTGTGGCTGTGGGTGAAACTCATGCTCGATCGGGGCGAGCGTGACGATACGGTGATTGCCAAGGCTGCCGATTTAAGCAATCCCAAACGATTGTTTTTTATCAAAAAAGAAGTGCAACCGATGTCCCTAGCGGCGTTGCAACAAAGCCTGCGAATTCTGTTGGAGCAAGAAACCCGACTCAAGCGGGGGGGCGAGCCGATCGAAACCTTGCAATCAAAAGCGATCGAACTCTGCCTGCTGTTCCAACGTCCCTAGCCAGCAGCGGCCGATGCATCCCGCGATCATCCCGCGCGAGAAACTCGTTATACCAATTTCCCAAAGTTTTGATACAGAATAGAGGTAGTGATCTCATTCCCCAGCCCTGAGTATGTCTGGCCTCCTCAAAATCGAGATTCGAGAATCAGCAGCGGAGCTGAAAGCCCTCATGGAGC
>QLAH01000075.1_pt1 | contig 95585 bp, 74 predicted proteins | sample 4693081 | NCBI WGS metagenome assembly QLAH01 (sample SAMN09425401, study PRJNA476045) | Lake water metagenome, whole genome shotgun sequencing project.
ACGGTGTACGCGCCGATGTCGCCGTTGAAGCGGTAGCCGCAGAAGCCGATGTTGAAGTCGGAGCGGGCGTTCGCGGGGGAGAGCGGGGAGGCGACGCTCGCGGCGGGCGCGAGCTGCCCCTGCGGGAGCGCGGCGACGTACGCCGTCGACCCGAGTTGCGCGACGTCGGTCGAGGTGATCTTGCCGTCGCGGTCCCAGTCGGCGTCGGGGTTGTAGCCGAGCTGGCCGAGCGTCTTGCCCGAGGCGTTCTGGGCGAGCGTGGTGTCGGTCCTGTCGACCTTGCCGTCGCCGTTGATGTCCTTGGCGGGAAGGTGGCGGGCCTCGCCGAAGGCGTCGCAGGCGACGCGGAAGGCGAGGGTGCCGGTGCGGCCGAAGGTGTCGAGCGCGGGGTAGGCGGTGGCGGAGGAGGTGCAGGGCAGAAGGCGGCAAGTGCCGGATGCGCGAGGGGATGAACATCGAGGCCGTTCGCTAGAATCGCTGCATGATCTCCCCCGCACAGGCCCTCGACGTACTCCGTCGGCTGTCGCCCGAACTCGCCGCGCGGCATGTCGCCCGCATCGGCGTGTTCGGGTCGCTTGCGCGCGGCGAGGCGAAGCCTGGCTCCGACATCGATGTGCTGGTCGAGCTGACGGCCGAGGGCGATCTCTTCGACCTCGTTGCCGTCAAGAACATCCTCGAGCAGGCGTTCGGGACGCGCGTCGATGTCGTCCCCGTCGGCGGCCTGAAGCACGATGTGCGCGACGCGATCCTCCGGCAAGTGCGGTATGCCGCGTGACCACGCGGCGCGCGTGCGACACGGCTGGCGTGGTCGCCCCGAGAGTTGCTTCTGTTTGCTGAAGCGAATACAATCAGGCTAACGTGCGGCAAACAAAGGCAACTCATCGCGTCCCTCGGAAGCCAGACCGAGGCAGCGGGAAGCAGCAGCCCAGCCTGCAGGTCTTCCTCGCGCGCCATCCGGTGTTCACGAACGAAGAGCTCGCCCAGGCCTATGCCCGCCGTGGCTCGGGAAACCTCGGGACCCTTCGGGTGCTTCTCTCGCGCCAGCACGCGCGAGGTCGGGTCCTGTCGGTGCGACGCGGCGTCTACGCGGTCGTTCCCCTCGGCACGGAGGCGGATGCCGCACCTGTCGACCCCTATCTCGTGGCGTCGCGGCTCGCGCCCGATGCCGTGCTCTCCCATCACACGGCGCTCGAACTCCATGGGCATGCGCACAGCGCCTTCGCCAACTACCAGTTCCTCACGCGGACCGCGGCGCGGGCGTGCACCTTCCGGTCGGCCGTCTTCCAGCCGGTGCGCGTGCCGCGGGCGCTCGCAGGCCGTGGCGGCGACCGCATCGGGGTCGAGACGATGGACCGCATGGGTCTCGACATTCGGGTGACCACGCTCGAGCGTACCTGCGTCGACGCGCTCGACCGCCCCGATCTGTGCGGTGGCTGGGAAGAGGTCTTCCGTTCGCTCGAGTCGGTGCCGTACCTCGATCTCGACGCGCTGGTCGCCTACGCGCTGAAGCTGCGATCGGCCACGGTTGCCGCGAAGGTCGGCTGGTTCCTCGAACTCAACGCGAAGCGGCTCGGCGTCCCCGAGCGCGTCCTCCGCCGCCTTCGGTCGCATGCGCCCCGGTCGAGGCAGTACCTCGACCGCGGGGCCAAGGGGGGGCACCGGCTTGCGACCGGATGGAACCTGATGCTTCCGACCGCGCTTGCCGAGCGACGCTGGAAGGGCGAGTCGTGAACCTCTCCCGCGAGCGGCTTCTGGCCGAGGCGGCCGCGCTCTCGTTTCGCCCTGAGATCCTCGAGAAGGTCGCGCGGCTGCTGTCGCTGCTCGAGGCGCTTCGCCGTCATCCGCGACTGAAGGGGCGGCTCGCGCTGAAGGGCGGTACGGCGTTGAACCTCTTCTACTTCGATGTGCCTCGGCTCTCGGTCGACATCGACCTGAACTACATCGGTTCCGCCGACCGCGAGGCGATGCTCGCGGAGCGGCCCGAGCTCGAGCGCGCGATCGAGGTCGTCGGGCAGGCCGAGGGCATGTCGACGGTCCGCGTGCCCGATGAACACGCGGGCGGCAAGTGGCAGTTGCGCTACCAGAGCGCGCTGGGCCAAGCCGGGAATGTCGAGGTCGACCTCAACTACATGCTCCGCGTGCCGTTGTGGCCCGTGCAGGCGCTCGACTCGCGGCCGCTTGGGCGCTTCACGGCGTCGGCGGTCCCGTTGCTCGACATCCACGAGATCGCCGCGGGCAAGCTTGCGGCGCTGTTGTCGCGGCGCGCGAGCCGCGATCTCTTCGATGCGCACGCGCTGCTGGCGCGGCGGGACATCGATGACGCCCGCCTCCGGACGGCGTTCGTGGCGTATGGCGCGATGAACCGCGTGGACTGGCGAACCGTCACGCCGGATTCCATCGGCTTCGAGGTCGAGGAGCTCCGCGAGCAGCTGCTGCCGGTGCTTCGGTCGGCGGCGTTCCGCGGCGACCGCGAGTTGAAGGCCTGGGCCGACGGATTGGTGGCTGACTGTCGGAAGGGCTTGTCGAGGCTCTTCCCGTTCACGGAGGCAGAACGCGAGTTTCTCGATCGCGTGCTCGACCACGGCGAGATCCGCGCCGAACTGCTGACCGGCGACGAGGCGCTCGCGCGGCGCATTGCGCGGCATCGGTCGCTCGCGTGGAAGGCGCAGAACGTCAGGAAGCACTTTGGACGTTGAGAGCGACCAGCGGCTGTCCCCGGTGTCACCGGAACCGAAACCCCTTCTCCCGCGTGCCCGCCATCGGTTTCGCAGACGCCGACGGCACGCCTTGGGCGGTTAACCCCTGGCCGCGAGCAGGACGTCGAGGTACGGCGCCATCACCGCCTGCACGCGGTTGATGCGCGCGAAGTGCAGGAGGTCCCTCACCCGATTTCCTGGCTTCGCGTCCTTGCGGCGCAGGTAGGTGCGCAGCGCCTCTATCGCGATGTCCTTGCCGATCTTGTTGCGGAACTTGAAGCAGTCGGCCACCGTCTTCGCGGCCCCGTAGACGCGAAGCTCGCGACCACCGACCTTGATTCGCTCGATGCCTGCGGCAAGCGAGGCGGCGCCGAAGCGGTAGAACCGCACCGGCGGGTGCTCGAGCTTGCGATCCTTGAAGCCGCGCGGCACCGCGAGGTCGACCGCATGCGGGATCTGCGTGGTCAGGCGGTGGTGGGCCAGCGCCGAGACGAGGCAGACGATTGCCTTGGGCACCTTTCGGGCCACCACCGCGAGATCGGGTTCCGATGGCGCTGCGTCAGCAAGCTGGTAGACGCCTCGGCCTAGCCGCAGCACGGTGCCGCCCTCAACCATCGCCGCCAGCGTGCGTGGATGGATGCCCGCGGCCTTGGTCTCTTGGGTTCGGAGGATGCCCCCGGCGCGTCGGAAGACGGTCGTGGCCCTCTGGGTTGGGGGGTTCGGGATCGGTGTGCTGGAGGGGGTGCGTGGCATGGGGATCGAAACTGCTACAGATATTGACAAGTGTAGCATCTACGATCCACCATTCCAGCGGTTTTCCGAGAAGGCCCGGCTCTCGGGGCTCAGGCCGTTGTCCGGAGGGGCTGCTCCATCACGCCCGACCCCAGCCGCGCCCCACCCCGAATGGCCACCTCGAAGTGCGCGTCCCTCGTCTGCAGGTAGTGCTTCGCCGCCACCAGCGGGCTGTGGCCGAGCCACCATCCCTCACGCAAGGCGACCACGTGGGCTGGCAACGCCTCGGCCTAGCAGGACACTGAAAAACCTCCGCTCCCGATTGAGGCCGAGACCTTCGGTACGGTTTTTCGACGGATTCCCATCGCTTTTCGCGCTCCGCGCATCGCGCGGCCCCGCCCTCACATCGCCCGCGCCGCCGAGCGCGGCGCGTTGCCGCCGCCTCAGGCCGCGAGCAGCCGCCGCATCCTCACCAGGTTGTACGCCGCAGCCGTCAGCTCGAGCTGCTGCTTCATCTTCCAGCGCCCGACGTGCCTCGACCGCCTCAGCCCTGCGATCGTCTTCGCCCATCCGCGGAATTCCTCGACGACCTTTCGCCTCCGCTGGCTCATCAGGTAGCCGCGCTTGCGCTGCATCGACTGCACCGCCGCGCGCGCGAGGCCGCCCGCGTCGGTCGCGTCGACCGCGGGCCGCCGCAGCGCGACGTGCGGCACGATCCGCCGCGACTTCAGGTCGAGCAGGAAGGCCTCCGCGTCGTACCCCGCGTCCGCGCCGAGCGTGCGCACCGAGAGGCGGTGCCTCCGCCGGACGCTCGTCACCATGCGCAGCGCCGCCTCGCGCTCCGAGCGGCCGTTCGCCTCGTCGATCTCCACCGCGACGACGAGGCCGTGGCGGTTCTCCGTCATCGCATGCATCGAGTGCGAGAGGTACGCGCCGGTGCCGCCCTTGCGGTAGAGCCGCGACTCCGTGTCGGTCGTGCTGCGGTGCGTGTCGTTCACGCGCCGCTCGCCCTTGAAGTCGACGGGCGCGTTGCGGCTCTTCCGGCGCGGCGCGCCCCCGGGCGACGGGCCGTCGCCATCGCCGTCCTCGCCGTCGCCCTCGCGCGCGATGCGCTTCAGGCTCTTGAGCGACGCGTGGCTCTGGATCAGAGAGCCGTCGACCGTGAAGTGCTCGTCGCTCGCGAGGCCCGCCGCGACGGCCTGCCGCACGACGCCGTCGAAGAAGCGCTGCGTCAGGCCGTGCTCGGCGAGCCGCTCGCGGTTGTGGGTGAAGACGGTCGGGACGAAGACGTCCTCGTCCGGCGTCATGTCGAGGAACCAGCGGAAGAGGAGGTCCGTCTTCAGGCGGCGGCAGAGCTCACGCTCGGAGCGGATCGTGTAGAGCGACTGGAGGAGCAGCGCCTTGAGGAGCCGCTCCGGCGCGACCGACGGGCGGCCGTTCCGCGGGTAGGCGGCCCGGAAGTCGCGGTCCATGCCGCGGAGGGCCTCGTCGACCATGCGCTTGATGGCGCGGAGCGGATGGTCGCGCTCGATGAGTTCCTCGAGATCGATGGTGTACCAGAGGCCGCCGTTGGATTCGCCGTGTCCGCGCATGGCGGAGGATTCGCGCGCGGAGGCCGTGTGGATTTTTGGGCGCTTCAGGAATTCGTGTGGGCTGACACCGCCCTCGGATAGAGATCAAGCCCGCCGAGATGGAAGAGGATCGCGTTCCGGAAGCGCCCCCTGTTCCGGTACCCGCACGCCATCCGCTTGATCCGCTGGATCCGCGCGTTCATCGACTCCGCCGCCGCGTTCGTCGTCCTCAGCACCACAGCGTTCAGGATCCCGCAATCTGGAGACCACGGAGGTGCGTCCGGATCATCCGCGCCGCCCGCACCATCGGCTCGAGCCTGCTCCGCGACGCGAGCGCCGCCCACGCGAGCCACGCCTTCCGCGCCCACGCGACGCTGACGTAGTCCCACAGCTTGGAGGCCGCCTCCTTCAGCACCCATGCGCGGCCCGTGCGCGTGCACAGGTCCATCAGCTGCCCAAGCAGCGTCCGCCGCTCGGGCCGCATCAACGCGGGATTCTCGAGCCACAGGTACTTCGTCCCCGTCAGCGTCCCGTCGCCCTCCGCGCGCAGCCGCTTGTGCTCCTGCTTGCGCACCGCGTTCACCGCCTCGCCGAGGTGCCGCGCCACGTGGAAGCGGTCGAAGCAGACGCGCGCATTCGGAAGCCACTTCGCGGCGGCGTCCATGTACGGGCGCCACATGTCCATCGCCACGACCTCGACCGCCTCCTTCAGCCAGTCGATCACGACCGCCTCGAGGAGCGCGGTGAAGCGCGAGCCGGGCTCCGCCCATGGGGTCGGCGCCTGCGAGACACCGTGCTCGGCGCACTCGACGCGCGGCACGTCTGCGGTGAGGTAGGTCTGGAACTGGCAGGTGTCGAGGTGCCGCCAGCGGCGCCGACGCGCGTCGTAGCCCGCGCAGGGCTTGCCGCACTTCGGGCAGCTCGCCTCGCCGCGGTGCTCGACGAAGACCTCGACCGTGCCGGCGGCGACGTCGAGGACCACGTCGGTGACGTGCCAGGGTGCGGAGATGCCCAGGATCTTGGCGTAGAGCTCGCGGTCGCGCATGCCGCAAAGGTACGGCCGGGATGGGCTGCGGCGGGGCCTGTCAGGGTGGGGTTACCCACACGAAAGTGTGAAGGCCCCTTGGGTTTTGTCTGACGGATAAGCGGCGCTTCAATCCGCCCGATCTCCCGGCAGGCCATCATTCGGCTTCGTAGGGTTCAACTCGCTGCATCGCGTGGTCGGAGAACTTGGGGTACAGCATGGTCTGCCCTCCTTGCCATCGGGGCGCCGTTGCGGATTTCAAGATGATTCAAGACTGGCCGTCGGCGATCCGTCAATCGGGCCACGAGGCCGTCAACTCAGGCGTCCGACCGCATCATGCGCTCGAGCACGCGGTCCATCGCGCGGCGGTAGATCCACGCGCGTTCGGACGCGTCTTGATGCGACGCGCCCTGCTCGAGGGCCTTCGCGAGCTCGGCGTTCGCGCTTGCCCCGATGGCGTCCTCGCCGAGGAGCACCACCGATGCGATCGCGAGCTCGTAGAGCGCGGCGCACGATGCTGCGTCGCCAGCGTTGAAGCGCGGCACGCCGCGTTCGATTGCGAGTTCGAGGACCGCTGCCGCGCGCTGGGCGCGCTGCAGCGACGCGGGGGCCGCCGACGCAGACGCCGTCGCGGCGCTGCGCGCAGGCAGCACGCGGTCGATGATGTGGATGACGCCGTTCGCGGCCTCGATGTCCGCGACCTCGATGCGCGCGCCGTCGACTGTGATCGCGCCTGAGGAGAGCGCGAAGGCCACGGCACCGTCGCCCATCAGCGTGCGGGCCGAGCCCTGCGCGAGCATTTCGTCACGACGGATCGCAGTCGGAAGCACATGCGCCGCAAGCACCGCCGTCAGCGCGGGGCGATCAGCAAGGAGCGCCTGGAGCGCGTCGGCTGGCACGGCTGCGAAGGCCGCGTTCGAGGGCGCAAGCAGCGTCCACGGCCCCGAGTTCTGCGCGCCGAGCTGCGCCCCGAGCCCCGCAGCGCCGATGGCGGCGCGCAGCGTCGAGAAGCGCTCATCTTCGGCCACGATCTCCTCGATGCTTCGGAGTTCCGGCAGCATCACGCCGTCGATCACATGCACAAGCCCGCCGTCGAAGGCGACATCGGTCGCGACGAGGCGCGCGCCGTCGACGGTGAGCGCGGAGGGATCGACTTCGAGCGACTGCCCCGACAGCGCCTTCAGACGCCTGCGATCGAGGAGCGTGGAGCTCTCCAAGGGCTGCGCGACCACGTGGTGGGCGAGAATCGCCTGTAGCACGGGCTTGCCTTCGGCGCTCGTGAGGAACTCGACCTGCTCGCGCGGCAACTTCGCGAACGCATCGTTGGTCGGCGCGAAGATCGTGAGCTTCGCGTCCTTCGGGAACTCGATCTCCGCGGCCTTCACAAGCGCAAGGAGCGTGGTGAGGTTCGCCTTCGTCGCGACGGCCGCGAGCGAGTTCGTCGACGGCTCGGCCGCAGCCGCGCCGAGCGGGCGGATCCAGTCGACTTCGATCGCGAACGGGCCTTCCTGCTTGTCCGAGAGCGTGATTCCCACGGACTCGATCGACGCCGGGTCGAGCGGGGGGGCGTCCGGAAGATCGCGGCCAAACACCCGCGCCACGGACTGGTCGAACGGGATCTCGACCTCGATCCACTCGCCGGCCTTCGTCGTGAACCTGCTCTGGTAGCCGCCCGCCATGAGGCGCAGCCGCGACGAGCGGATGTCGCACTGATAGGTTCGTCCATCGCCCTTTACGCGCAGAACGAGCCCGCGCGCGCCCGCGAAGGTCCCTTCGGGAACAGCCGTGCGGATCTGCGAGAAACCGCCGTTGTTCGCAAGCGACAGGTCGCCCGTGAAGCGCAGCGTGCCGCCTTCGCCCGCCGCGATGCGGCCGGTCGAGCGGCCGCCCATCACGCCGTCGAGGACGGTTTGCCAGCCGCTGGTCCCGTTGTTGAACTCGAGATTGGAGCTTGAGTTCGACTGGGCCATGGCGGGGCACGGGGCGCACAGGAGAACGGTGGCGAGGAGCGACGCGAGGGAGAAGGTGGACTGGTTCATGAGGCGCGGGTCTTCGCGCGTTCCGTTCGATTGGATGCTGAAAACGGGCAGCGCTGCCTCTCCTGCCCTGCGGGCGCGTTCGGTGTCCGGTGCTGTCCGGGCGTACGATGCGCGCCTTGCACGCACCCGCGCCTCGGGCGCCGAGAACACCGCCATGCAGATCAACGAGCGAGCACGCGAGCGCCATCCACGCCTTGATTTCCGCGCATTCGCAGCGGCGCTGGGAGTTGCGCTCGCAGCGGCCGGTCTTGCCGGCGCCATGGCGCCGCCCGCGGCCGTCGTCGCCGCGCCTGCAGCAGACATGCCCGTCTTCGTCGACGGAGAGGCGCAGGTCGTCGAGGCCTTCAGTGACGCGCGGAAGTGGGTGCGCGAGACGCTCTTCGTCGAGACGGAGTTCGATTCGGACGGCGACGGTCGGCGCGACCGCATGCATGTCGGCGTCACGCGGCCGTCGCAGACGGAGGAGGGCCTCAAGCTCGCCGTCATCTACGAGACGAGCCCGTACTTCGCGGGCATCGCAGCAGATTCACGCGAGTATTTCTGGAACCAGCGCCAGGAGCTCGACGCGGAGCCCGCACCACGCACGAGCCCGCAGCCGATCGCCTTCAACCCGCGCCGCAAGCGGATCAGCGACAGCCTCATCGCGGAGTGGGTGCCGCGCGGGTTCGCGGTGGTCCACTCGGAATCGCCGGGCACAGGGCTCTCGCAAGGTGTACCGACCTGCGGCGGCGCGAACGAGTCGCTCGCGCCCAAGGCCGTCATCGACTGGCTGAACGGCCGCGCGCGCGGCTTCACGACGCTCGACGGCGACGAGGAGGTGAAGGCGCACTGGTCGACGGGCAAGGTCGGCATGATCGGCACCTCCTACAACGGGACGCTCTGTCTCGCCGCGGCCACGACTGGCGTCGACGGCCTCGCCGCGATCATTCCCGTCGCGCCCAACACCTCGTACTACCGCTACTACCGCTCGAACGGACTCGTGCGGCACCCCGGCGGCTACATGGGCGAGGACATCGATGTCCTCTACCACTTCATCCAGAGCGGAGACCCCGCGCGCCGCGCGTGGAGCGACGAGAAGATCCTCCGCGGCGAGATGCTCGCGGGCATCGACCGGCGCACGGGCGACTGGAACGACTTCTGGGCCGCGCGCGACTACTGGCTGCAGCTTGACGGCGTCAAGACGCCGACGCTTCTCGCGCACGGGCTCAACGACTGGAACGTGATGCCGTCGCACAGCACGCATGTCTATCTCGAGCTCAAAAAGCGCGGCGTGCCCGCGAAGCTCTACCTTCACCAAGGCGGGCACGGCGGCGACCCGCCGTTCGAGGAGATGAACCGCTGGTTCTCGCACTGGCTCTACGGCGTCGAGAACGGCGTGGCGGACGGGCCGCGCGCGATGGTCGTGCGCGAGGGCGCGCGGCGGTCGGCGCCGACCGCGTACGCCGACTGGCCGAACCCCGACGCAAGGCCCGTCGTGCTCCGCCCGCGCGGCGGCGGGAACGCCGTGGGAGCGCTCGAGGTCGAGGCGGTGGGCGCGGGAACTGCTGCAGGCGCAAGCGCCGCGTCGACCGACCCCGTGCGCGAGACGCTCGTCGACGATGTCGCGAAGTCGGGCGCAGCGCTTGCGAAGGCGGCGGAGTCGCAGCATCGCCTGCTCTACGCGCTGCCCGCGTTCACGGCGCCGCTCCATGTCTCGGGAACGCCCAAGCTCACGATCCGCGTCGCAAGCGACAGGCCCGCAGCGAACCTCTCCGTGTGGCTCGTCTCGCTTCCGTGGAAGGGCGGGCGCGACATCAACGGCGACCTCCTCACGCGCGGCTGGGCCGACCCGCGCAACCACGCCTCGATCGAGCGCGAGGAGCCTCTCGAGCCGGGCCGCTTCTACGACCTCGCCTTCGAGCTTGAGCCCGACGACCAGGTGATTCCCGCGGGCGAGCGGCTCGCGCTCATGATCTTCAGCAGCGACCGCGACTTCACGCTGTGGCCCGAGGCGGGAACCACGCTCACGGTCGACCTCGCGGGGACTTCGCTCGAACTCCCCGTCGTCGGCGGCGCGGAGGCGCTGGCGACGGCGCTTGCGCCGAAAGTGGAGTGAGGCGGAACGAGGGGCGCCAGGGGACTCGATTCGGGCGCGTTTCGCGGGAAGTCGAGTTGCGCCGCTACCTACACTGCGGGTCCCATGCGCAGCCGAGGCCCTGACAATCTCCGTCTTGCGCGCTCCCACCTGTGCGGAGCGCCGGACTCCCCGGCGCGGAACGGAACGAGCTGATGGCCGATGGCTCGCTCGTCCTTCATCTCGTGACCGCGTTGGTCGCCGCGCTCGTGGGCGCTGCGGTGGCGCTGCGGTTCAAGATGCCCGCGCTCGTCGGCTACATCCTCGCGGGTGTCGCGATCGGGCCGTTCACGCCGGGCATCACGGGCGACCCCGACGCCATCGCGCAACTCTCCGACATCGGCATCGTCTTCCTAATGTTCGTGATCGGCGTGCAGCTCTCGCTGAAGGAACTCGTGCGCGCGAGCAGGATCGCCGTGTTCGGCGGGCTCTGCCAGGTCATCGTCATGATCGGGATCGGCTACGCGGTGGGGCGCATGCTCGGTTGGTCGGCGATTCAGTCGTATGCGTTCGGCGCCGTGATATCCAACTCCTCGAGCACGGTGCTCGCGAAGATCCTCGGCGACCGCGAAGAGGTCGACACGCGCCACGGGCGGCTCGGGCTCGCATGGTCTTCCGTTCAGGACATCTCGAGCGTGGTCATCGTGGCGGCGCTCGCGTTTGTGTCGCCGTCCTCCGCGGGGAACGCGGGCGAGATGCTCGGGAAGGCGGCGATCTTCCTCTTCATCGTGATGCCGCTTGCGTTCTGGCTTGTGCCGCGTCTCCTTCGGCGCGCATCGGCGTTCCGCAGCCGCGAGTTCTTCGTGCTGACCGTCGTCACGCTCGCGCTCGCGATGGCGGGGGGCGCGTCGCTGCTCGGCGTGTCGCTCGCGCTTGGTGCGTTCCTCACGGGCGTCGTGGTTGGCGAGTCCGACCTCGCGCATCGCATCCTCGGCGACGCGACGCCTTTGCGCGACATCTTCTCCGGCGTCTTCTTCGTGTCGATCGGAATGCTGATCGATCCGCGCGCGGTGCTCGAGTCGTGGCCGCTCGTCCTCCTCACGCTCTCGATGATCATCGTGGTGAAGGGCGTGGTCACCACGCTCTTCGCGCGTCTCTTCGGCTGTTCGGCGGGCGTAGCGGTGCTCGTCGGCGCGGGGCTTGCGCAGTCGGCCGAGTTCTCGTTCCTCCTCGCGCGGATCGGCCTTGACAAGGGCGCGCTCACGCAGGAGATCTTCAATGTGCTCCTGGCCGCGACCGTGTTCTCCGTGCTGCTTGCGCCGTTCGTCGACGCGGCGGTGCCCGCGCTCATGCGCCGCTGGTGGCCAGGCTTCTGGGCAGGCGGAAGGGGTGTGGCGGCCGAGGGGCCGAAGCCCGACATCGCGGGGCATACGGTCGTGTGCGGGTACGGCCGTGTCGGGCGGACGGTGTGCGCGCTCCTCGAGCGCCACGGCAGGCCCTTCGTCGTCGTCGAGGACGACCTGCGCATCGTCGACCAACTGCGCGCGCGCGGCGTGAACGCCGTTTTCGGCGATGCAAGCATGCCCGCGGTGCTCGACCGCGCGGGGCTCGGCACCGCGAGCCTGCTTGTCCTGTGCCTGCCCGATCCGATGGCGGTCCGCAGGGCGATCGACCACGCGCGCGAGAGGAACGCCGATCTGGAGGTCGTCGCGCGCAGCCATAGCGACGAGGACCGCAGGATCCTCGAGGCAATGGGCGCGCGACAGGCCGTGGTCGGCGAACTCGAGCTTGCGCTCGCCCTCGGGCGGTACGCGCTCGGGCGGCTGAAGGTCGACGAGAGCGAGATCGAGCGAAGCGTCGCCGACGCGCGGCGCGGCTACCTGTGAAGTCCGACGACCCGGGAGTCAGCTGCTCGCGCGGTCGTTGGCGAGCGCGAAGGTGCGCGCGACGGCGACTGCATTCAGCATGAATCGCACCGAAGGTCGATGCGCTCCACGCGTGCGTGGAGGCGAGCGATTCGTCGATCGTCGGGGCTGCCGCCGCCGCGCCGTGGATGTGGGCCGCTTTCCGCAGTTCCGATAGGAATCCCTTAGGTGAATTCCTGAGCTTGTGTGAAGTCTCGCGCCTGCTTCGGGTACATTCAACCCGTTGGTCAGCCGCCGCGCGGTCGGCGCCCTTGTCGTCTCGGGCGTCCGTGCGCGGCTTTCATTCCCCCGAGAAAGTCCAAGAGGAACACTTCCATGCGGCAACTCCAGTCCCTCGCGTGTGCAGGCCTTTGCGCGCTCGCCGTTGCATCGTCCACCCTCGCGGGCGGCGAGGCGGGGTCGTTCACGCTGCTCGGCGCGAATGGCCTCTATCCCTCCGACGCATCGGCCGATGGTCGCGTGGTCGCGGGCTACAACTCCGCGCAGTTCTGGTACTGGACGCCCGATGGCGGACTCGTGTTCATCGGCGGCATCTCGCCGAACAACGGCGGCGCGGGCTCTGCAGGTGTGAGCGACGACGGCGCCCGCGTCGGCCTGACCGTCATCAATCCCGCCACGACCAAGACGGAGGGCGCGTTCTACGAGATCGCCACGGGCGTGACGACGCGCATCGGGAACTTTGGCTTTAGCTGCGATGCAGCGGCCACCAGCTGCTGGGGCATGTCGGGCGACGGCAACGCGATGGTCGGGCTCGGCTGGCACAACCAGTGCGCGGCGCGGGGATTCAGCTTCACGCAGGCGGGCGGCCTCGTCGATCTCGGCACCAGTGTCCCCGGCCGCTCGACACGCGCGAACGCGACCAACTTCGACGGCACCGTGATCGCGGGATGGCAGGACTCCGTGAGCGGCTTCCGCCAGGGCGCCGTCTGGCGAAACGGCGTGCAGACGCTCATCGCGACAAGCACGGGCGTCGCCATGGGCGAAGCGGGCGCCGTGAGCGGCGATGGCACCTGGGTCGTCGGCCTCGGGTCTTCCGGCAACAGCTTCCGTGGCTGGCGCTGGAGCGTCGACACGGGTTACATCGCACTTCCCGCCTCGCCGATTCCATCATTGCCGCGCGCGTTCCCGACGGCCGTCAGCGACGACGGCCGCCGCATCCTCCTCTTCTATCGCACGCAGTTCCCGCCCGCGACGGCCGGCGAGGGGTACCTGTGGATCGACGGCACGCTGAAGCCGCTCGAGACGCTCGCGGCGGAGGCGGGCATCGTGCTCACTCCCGATGTCCGCATGGCGCTTCCCCTCGGGATGTCGGCCGACGGATACACGATCGTCGGCACGGCGCGCACGGCCTCGGGGATCCAAGGCTTCATCCTCGACCTGCCGCGCCCGACGCCGCCGTGCCCAGCCGATCTCACGGGCGACGGCGAGGTGAACGGCCAAGACCTGACCGCGCTTCTCGCAGCGTGGGGAACGGCGAAGAGCGCCGCCGATCTCGATGGGAGCGGCACGGTGGGCCCGAGCGATCTCACTGCGCTGCTTGCCGCGTGGGGCGCGTGCGACTGACGCAGCGCGTCCGCGCGGACATCACGGGCATTCGCCCCAGTTTCCGAGAAGCGTCGTGATGTCCGACGCGTTGACGACCCCGTCGCCGTTCAGGTCGGCCGGATCTCCCTTTCCGGCGGCGCCCCACGACGCGAGAAGGATCGTGAGGTCCGATGCGTCGATCGCGCCGCTCAGGTCGAGGTCGCCGAGGCACTCTGCCTTGTAGACCGTCACGCTGAAGTTCGCCACCTGCGTGCAGGGATCCTGCCCGAACGCGAAGAGGCTCCAGCCGAACCCGTTGAAGAACGACGCGTTGTTCGTGTAGAAGCCGACCGTCTGCGCATTGCAGGTCGACACCTGGAAGCCGAACTGGCCCGCGAAGCTGTAGTTCGCGCACGCGACCGACCAGCCGATGTCGTTGAAGCCGCCGCGCGTGAGAACCGATGGAAGCGGGATGTCGAGCGAGAAGAACGCCGCGGAGCCCGGCTTCGCCGCGGGCAGTTCGACGCCTGTGATCGTGGTCGTGTAGAGCGTGTCGCCGGTTCCGAAGACGAGCCGCGACGGGTCGCCGTCGTGGAAGGTGAAGACGAGGTCGGTGGTGCCTGGCGTCGTCGAGCCGAAGGTCGCGAGATTCAGCGTGATTCGACCAAGCGCTACGGGCGCGCTGTCGCCCGTTCCGATCCATCCGCTGTCGCCATACTTGACGGTCGATGCGTTCGCGCCGTTGAAGGGCGTGAAGAAGCCGTTGTCGCTTCCTGCATTGAAGACGACTTCCTGCGCGGAAGCCGTCGACGTGAAGGGAGCGAGCGAGAGGACGAGAAGCGTCGCTGCGAGGCGGCGCACGGAGGAACGCTGGTGCGAGGACATGGCTCCACACTAGCGCGCGAGGCGCCGCAAACCAAGTTTCTTCGTCCGCGCACGCGTTCGGCGTCGCAGCGGGTGATGCAGGCGCGCAAGCGCGCGGCAAATCGGGGAATCCGCTCGGTTTTCCCTTGCGTCCATGGGGTTCACGGGCACACTCGACCTGTTCCCGGATCCCTCGCCGGGTTTGTCCCTTTGTGCGGACGTCGCCTCGCGCGTCCAGCCTTCTCGATCTTCCAAGCATTGCAGGAGTCCCTCTTCCCATGTCCGATACCGCAACTGATCCCGTCGCGACGCAGGCCCGCCTGGGTGGCGCATCGCGCGCCGCCTACTCGCTCGCTGCTGGAGCCGCCGCTGCCGCCGCGCTGAATGCCGGTGCTGCGATCGTCTACTCGGGTGTCCAGGACATCTCGATCAACCAGTTCAGCTCGCTGAACCTGAACCTCGATGGCGACGCCTACGGCGACATCCTCCTCAAGAACTATGTCTTCGGCGGCGGCAACTACCAGGGCGCCACGGTGAACTTCTTCCCGGGCAAGCTCGTGTCGTTCAACGCGAACGGACTCGCCTACGCGTCCGCGCTCTCGTCGGGCTTCACGGTCGACGCATCGTCGGTCGGCCCGTCGTTCTTCGGTTCGATGGCCTATGGCGCCGCGAACCCGAGCGCGCAGTTCAACAACGCTTCGAACGCGTTCCTCGGGCTCTCGTTCGCAAGCGGCGCGAATGTCTACTACGGCTGGGTGCGCGTGAGCCTGAACAACGCGGCTGGCACCTTCGTCGTCCACGACTGGGCCTACGAGAACACGGGCGCGGGAATCCAGACGGGCGCAGTGCCCGCGCCTGGCGCGCTCGGCCTTCTCGCGGCGGGCGCATCGGGCCTCGGCCTCCTTCGCGGCCGCAAGCGCGCGAAGTGATTCTGGGTGAGCCTCGTTGAACCTCGGATCATGAACTGAACCTCGCGCAGCGCGCCCGCAATCCTGCGGGCGCGCTGTACTCTTGCCGCGCATGAACGAGAACGCGCCCGGCCGTCTCCTCGATCCGCGACTCCCGCGCCGCGTGCTTCTTGTCGGCTGGGACGCCGCCGACTGGCAGATGATCCAGCCGCTCGTCGCGCAGGGACTCATGCCGACCCTCGCCGCGTTTCTTGCGCGCGGCGCTTGGGGCAATCTGGCGACCACGCGGCCGATCCTCTCGCCGATCCTCTGGAACACGATCGCGACGGGGAAGCGCGCCGATGCACACGGCGTGCTCGGCTTCACCGAACCGGACCCGGATGGCGCGGGAATCCGCACGACCGCGAGCACGAGCCGCCGCGCGAAGGCGCTCTGGAACATCCTCACGCAGCGGGGGCTCCGTTCGAATGTCGTGGGCTGGTACGCGTCGCATCCTGCGGAACCGATCCTCGGCGCGATGGTGTCGAACCAGACGGATTTCCACGGCGCGGGCGAGGAGCCGCTCTCGCCGCTGCCCGCGCACTCGGTGCACCCCGCGGAGCTCGCCGCGGAGCTCGCCGAATGCCGCGTGCATCCGTCCGAACTCGACGAGACGGCCGTGCTGCCCTTCGTGCCCGACGCGGCGCGCGTCGCGTCGCGCGAGGGGCACCGCCTCGGAAAGCTGATGTCGATGATCGCGCAGACCGCAAGCGTGCAGGCGTTCGCCACGCAGCTGATGTCGCGCGCCGACTGGGACTTCACCGCCGTCTACTACGAGGGAATCGACCGCTTCGGCCACGAGTTCATGGAGTTCCATCCGCCGAGGATGGAGGGCGTCTCGGAGGAGGACTTCGAGGCCTATCGGCACTGCATGACGGGCATCTATCGCTTCCACGACATGATGCTCGAGTCGCTTCTTTCGCTCGCGGGCGAGGACACAGCGGTCGTCATCGTCAGCGACCACGGCTACTGGAACGACCATCGCCGCCCCGATCCGAAGGCTGCGGAGTCGAACCCCGTCGCATGGCACCGACCGCTTGGGATCTTCGCGGCTGCGGGCCCTGGGATCCGCGCGGGTGCGCGGCTGCACGGTGGGTCGATCCTCGACATCGCGCCGACGGTGCTTGCGCTGCTTGGCCTGCCCGCGGCGCGCGACATGCCCGGCCGCGTGCTCGCGGAGGCGCTCGACGGCGTCTCTCCGCCCGAGCGGATCGCCTCGTGGGAGACGGTCGACGGCGCGTGCGGGATGCACCCTGCGGATCTGCGCGTCGATCCGATCGAGGCGCACGCGGCGCTCGAGCAGCTCGTCGCGCTCGGCTACATCGAGCCGCTCGGCGCAGATACCGAGAAGACACGCCGCGACACCATCGCGTCGAACCAGATGCAGCTTGCGCAGTCGCATGTCGACGCGCTCGAGTTCGCCAAGGCGATCGCCGTGATCGACGCACTCGACGAGTCGTTCCGCGCGTCGGTGCTTGTGCGGCTCCTGCGCGCACAGTGCCTGCACGGGCTGCGCGACTTCGCCGCCATGCGCGCGGAAATCGAGTCGCTCGGCGGCGAGACCGCACTGGGTGCGCCCGCGACGCTGCTTCTCGCGGGCGCGGAGCTGGCCGAGGGCGATCCCCGCGGGGCGCTCGCGCGCGTCGATCGGGCGCTTGCGTCCGCGGCGACGGCAGGGGGGGCGCCCTGCGACTTCCGCATGCTGCGCGCGCGGGCGCTCCTCGCGCTCGGCGACGCGGCCGCCGCGCGCGCCGACCTCGAGCAGGCGCTCGGTGAGGAACCCGAGAACGCGGACGCGCTCTGCATGCTTGCAGACGCAGCGCTTCGCCTCGGCGATGCGGCCGCGGCGCTGGAGCACGGCATGGCGTCGGCCGCGCTTGCGATCGGTTCTCCGCGGGTGCACCTCGTGATCGGTCGCGCGTTTCTGACGCTTGGCTCGCCCACGGAGGCTGTGACAGCGTTCGAGGCCGCCTGCGCCCTCGGCCCGGGGTGGGAGGAAGCGCGCGCCGCGCTTGAGGAAGCGCGGCGCGCGGCGGGCGGTGCTGCGTGAGCGGCGCGCAGCGCGTCCGCGCGGACGTCACGGCATCCACCCCGGTTTCCGAGAAGCGTCGTGATATCCGATGCGTCGACGACCCCGTCTTCACGGGCAGGGGCTCTGCGGCTGCAGACCCCAGCCTGCGAGAAGCGCGAGGAAATCTCTCGCGTCGATCACCTCGATCGCGCCTGCGCCATCGCGTACGAGATTCGCCCGCTCGATGCGACGCGGATCGGTGAGCACCGTGCCGAATCGCGCGAGCAACGCGGTCAGGTCGCGCCCATCGACTCGGTACTCGGGGCCCTCGCCGTGCGAGGCGCGCACGACGTCGCCGGGACACCGCGGAACAGGCGTGAAACCGGCGACGAGCGCCTCCGCGTCGAGGAGACCGAACGGACTCCCTTCAAGCGGCGTGGCGCCCGCGTCGAGCGCGGCCTCGAAGCGCCCTGCGATCTCCTCGGGCGCCACGTCATCGGGCCAGGATGGATTCGCAGCTCGGAAGCACGCGGCCGCGCCCGTCACGAACGCGGCGGAGAAGCTCGTTCCCGATGCCGCCGCGAACTGCGCCTCGCCGATGTCGTTGACGCCGATCACGCCGATCACGCGCTCTCCCGCGATCGGAGTGCCCTTCGCGTCGAACTCCGTCGCGCCCGGCGCCATGATGTCGATCCAATCGCCCGCGCTGCTCTGACTCCACACGGCGCCGCGCGCCGTCGTCGCGCCCACCTGGACGAGGTCGTGCTCGCTCGACTCGAACGGATTGGTGTCCGTGCCTTGGTTTCCCGCCGCCGCGACGATGATCGCGCCGTTCTGCCGAAGCGCTGCGAAGGCGCTGGCGAGCATGGTGGTGCGGTTGGCAGGAACGACGCTGAGGTTCACCACATGGACATTCTCGACGATGCAGGCATCGAGCGCCCCAAGCAGGTCGGAGAGCTCGCATTCGCCTTCGTCATCGAGCACCTTGATGTGAAGATGCCTTGCGCCCGGCGCCGTGAGCGCGATCAGCGATGCGATGAAGGTGCCGTGGCCGACGCCCTCGTCGATCGCGGTGTTGCCGTTGTTGTCGGAACCGTCACCGAGGTCGGACGGCGGGTGCGACAGGAGGACGGCGCTGCCGCTGATGAAGACGTATCCCCGCGGAAGCGCATACTCCTCGGCGCGGGGCGCCCCTGGCACGAGCCCCGAGTCGATGATCGCGACCTTGACGCCGAGGCCCGTCGCGTGGTCCGCGGCGATCCGTCCGCCCGTCACCGCGAGCCCGTACTGCGCGTCGAACTCTGGTGCGCCGAGCCCCGTGACCCAGAGGCTGCCCGTCTGTCCTCCGCCACGCTCGACGCTGAGCACGGAGTTGAACTCTCCGCCGATGCCGCCCCCGTCGGGCGTGAGCGCAGCCAGCGCCTCGCGCGCCTCGACGAGTTGGTCGTCGGACAGCTCGGGCTTGAACCTGTGAAGCGCGATCGGGAACGCGGCATACGCCTGCACTTCGACGGCGGGAAAGCCGACACTCTCGAGCCTCTCGAGCACCTCCGCGCGCGCCGCGGCATCGCCCTCGAGCAGGAACTCCTGCGCCGTGCCGTCCTGCCGTGCGAACGCGGGGGCGGTCACGCACAGAACAGCCACGATGCATGCCGCGATCGGTCGTAGGATGTCGTACATGGGATCGCTCCTCGTCGATGCACTCGGTCTCCGACTGTCCGCGACAGCCATTCAATCTGAACTTCAATACGCGCCGCGGCAAGCGGGCTTGGGTGAATTCAGGGCGTTTGCTCCGTAGCGGAACCTGTTTCCCGTCGCCCGCGCGAGAAGGTCGTCGCTCCGCCGATCGCACAGAAGGCGCCCCACACCGCGGGATGCTCGCCTTCATCGCGAAGTTCGCGTGCAAGCGGCCCGAGCGAGGCGCACGGACCGACATCGGTCGCGTAGAGCCGCTCCATCATGCGCGCCGTCGAGTCGTCGTCGACCGCCCACAGGCTTGCGGCCATGCGTCGCGCGCCCGCGGCCGCGAATCCGCGCACGAGGCCCATCCACTCCTCGCCGTCGTGACGCGCGGAGACCGCGGTCACGCATCCGCTGAGCACGATCTCGGCGGGTGCGCGCTCAAGTGCGTGCGCGTCGCGCGCCGTGAACCAGCCGTCGGCAAGTCGAAGGCCCGCCAGGTTCGGGGCGTTCGGCGGAAAGACGCCGTGGCACGCGATGTGCGCGAGCGAAGAGCCCGAGAGCGCCGCGACCAGCGCTGCGCGCGAAGCCTCACGGCCGTGGAGGCACGTGGTCGTCATCCGCGCGCGGAGCAGCCGCTCGACCGCAGCGCCTTCGCGTGCGATTCCCGGTGCGCATTCGTCGTGCACCGAGATCACCGCCGCCGAGGACGCGTGTGCGACGGCAGCGGGGCGGTCGAGAAGCGCGGCGACCTCGAGCGTCGGCGCGACGCAGACTTCGCGGAGTTCGGTCGAGAGCAAGGCCGGCGGCGTGCGTGCGAGAAGCGTCGAGCCGAGCACAACGACCGTGCCGCGCCAGCCGTCGAGGATCGCGGCGATCTCGGGCTCGAGCGCCCGGCCGAGCGCATTCGCGGCGCGCGCGCCTGCGTCGCGCGCGCGTTGCGTCGCCACGCCCCGCAGCCTGCGCGAGACCTGGAACGCGAAGTCGGACTCGAGGCCCGCGAGCGTGGCGCGGTCGACGGCGATGCGCCGCACGCGCGTCGCGCCGTCCGGCATCCGCGCGAGGAGCGCGATCGCGTCGCCGGCCTCCACCGAGACCACGCACGGCGCCGCGAGCGCGCGTGTCCGGCCGATCCGCGGCGATGGCTCGACGATGCGCGCATCGAGCGCGCGATCAAGCTCGGCGCGCCGCGTGGCGCGCTCGGCGCGCGCGGCGCACTCCGCGATCGCCGCGTGAGGCGCGGTCGTGCCGAGTTCCTCGAGAAGGCCTTGCACGCGCCGATGGAGCGTGTCGCCCGTGTGCGCAGCAGCGCCGCGCACGGGACGCTCGAGCGCATCAACGATCGCGAGGCTTCGGCAGCGGTCGAGGACATTGAACGCCTCGCCCAACGCTTCGGCCGAACCATCCTCGAGGAGCGCCGCCGCGAGTTCCGCGGCGATGTCGCCGCGCCGACTCAGGAATGCGCGCCGTGTGCGCGAAAGCGCAAGCGAGCGGTGCGCGGACTCGATCTCGGCAAGCGCGATGCGCGCGTGCGCGATCGCGGTCGCCGTTGCGCGTGCATTCCTTGCGACGATTGCGGCCGCGGCGTGCGACTCGGCGCGCAGCGAGGGAATGCCGAGCGAGTCTGCGATCGAAGTCGCCTCCGCAGCGTCGGTTTCGGCGGCTGGAATCGCGGTTGTCATCGTGACGGTCATCGGGGATGTCTCCGAGGCCGTCATCGAGGCCCGCACCGCAAGCGACGCCGCGAGTTCGACGGGTGCGGTCGCGCGCCGGGCGGCATCGACGGCAGCGTTCGCAAACGCGATCGCGCGCGCGCGGTCGTGTCCGCGCACGCAGCGCGCGAGCATCGCCAGCGCCTGCGCCTCGGACGCCCGATCGCCGATCGCCGCAAAGCGCGCCGCAGCGTCCGACAGCTGGGGCTCGGCCCGCGCGGCCTCGTCCGACGCAAGGAGCTCCGAGCCGATCACGAGCCGTGCGCGCGCGCTTTCGGCAGCCAGCGCGTGCGCGTCGGCGGTCGCGCAGGCGTCGCCCGCGCGGTCGCACGCCTCCGCGAGAAATCCGCTGTACTCGAGGAGCGTGGCCTCTTCGATCGCGTTGCGGCAGGCCTCTGCATGCGCGCCGAGCGCCGTGAAGCGCTCGCGCGCATCGCGGAATCGCCGCAGCGCATCCTCGATATCGCCCGCGCGCGACGCCGTGTCGGCGATGTTCCCGACGACTACCGCGGACGCGAACGCGTGGCCCTGGGCGGCGAAGACCTCGAGCGCCTCCTCGAACCGCGCGCGCGCGCCACGCAGGTCCGCCGACTGCACCAGTGCCTCGCCAAGCACATTCAACGCTTGGCCGCGGATGGCTGAGATCTCGTCACCGCGCGCGAGCACGCGACCGACGAGCTCGATCGCGCGTTGCGGCCTGCCCAGCGCCTTCGCGACATTCGCGAGATTCAGCTCCGCGCGTGCAACGAGCGCATGCCGCCCAAGCGCCGTGAACTCGCGCACCGCCTGTTCGCCTGCGCGCATGGCGCCCTTCAGGTCGCCAAGGCGTGTACGCGGGTGCATCACCGCGATCAGGATGCGCGCGGCCTCGACGGGCGCGCGGGAGCGCGCAAGGCGGCGCGCGGCTGCGGCGCGATGGATCGCCTCCCGCGCCCGACCGACGTGGGGAAGGGCGTTCACCATCGACCGCGACACGAAGGCGAAGCCCTCTGGGTCGTCGAGTTCGCGCAGCGCTGCGAGCAGGGCATCGCCTTCGAGGAGCGCCCGCGCCGGGTCGGACAGCGTCAGGCGCTCGAACTCGGCGCACGCCGCCCTTCGGGAACCGGCGTCGCGGAGGTTCATCCCAGGCGGACCTCGCCCGCGAGCAGGGTGCGACCCTTCCGATGAATCGCGATCTCGACCAAGCCCGCAGGCACCGAGCCGGCCGCGATCGCGGCAAGCGCGGCACCCTCGTCGTCGAGCACTCCCTCCGCGACCACGGAGCCGCTCTCGCGGTCGAGGATCGCGAACTCGCCCGCCAGCGAACCTTCCTCGACTCCATCGAGCTGGATGCGCAGAAGGTGCGAGCCGTCGAGCGCTCGGCGCGCCTCCGCATCGAGCCGCATGCCTTGGGCGACGAAGCTCGCCATCTGCGGCTCGCTGCCGCCGCGCAGCGCGGTCAGGGGCGCGAGTCCCGCCGCGAGTTCCGAAGACGCCTCGTCGATCCGCGCAAGGACGAGCGCGGACACGCGGTCGAGCCACGAAGGCGGCCGCGGCAGCAGTCTCGAGAGCGACTTCGCGCACTCGAAGAGCGATGCGGGCGGCGCATCCGCCGACTCCCGTGCCACCGCGGCCATGACATCGCGGATCTCGCAGAGGACTCCCGCCGTGCGCGACAAGTCGGCATCGCGCGCGACCGCGTCGCGAATCCTGCGCGTCTCCTCGGCGCTCGCGTGGCCCATCACGACACGAAGGATCTGCTCGGGCGTGGGCACCTCTGGCGTGTCATTGCTGGTTGTGTCGTTCGGATGCGACATGATTTCTTTACGAATGCCTCACGAGTGTGCGTCTGTTCAGGAGGTGCCGCGCCGCGAATCCGTACGGGGAATCTCGGCTGATTGGGCGTGAATTCCGAGGCTCGCGGGTTCGAAGCCAAGCTGCTCAAGCGTCTCGAGCAGCCTGCGCAGGCAACGATTTCTGATCGGCCCCACGGAGTTCGGCGCGATACCGAAGCGCTGGCCGATAGCGCGATAGTCGGGTTCTGAGGCGCCGAGGAAGAGCGCCTGCAGGAGATGCTGGCAGCGCTCGTCGATCGACCCAAGCGCGCGGAGCACGATGCTGCGGCGTTCGAGCGCACTTGCTTCGTCGACGCTGCCGGCCTCGGCCTCCGAGGGCTCTGCGACATCGAGGGCATCGCTCCCGCGCATCGAGCGCGTGCGGCGCGACTCGCGCCACGCGGCGCGACGCACCGAAGTCGCGATCCAGGCGGCGAGGCTCTCGCCATCGCGCAGCGTTGCCAGGGAACGGACGAGCGCCGTGAAGACCGATTGCACGACATCCTCCGCGTCGCTGCGGCTGAGCCCCGCGCGTCGCGCCAGCGCGAACGCGAGCCCGCCGTAGCGGCCGACGATCGCGCCCCACGCCGCGTTGTCGCCAAGGAGTGCGCGGTTCACGAGTTCCGAGTCGGGGCGATCGTCGGCTGCCACCGTGCCAAGGTAGCGGGTCGGGTCGCAAGGCGAGCATGGCTCCGATCCACGAGCGCGCACGAGCACGAGCCGGTGCGCCCCATCGGGTGTCGTCTGGGAGCAAGCGGAGCGGACGATCGGCTGCATGGGGCGTCTCAGGCATGGCGTCGCGGAGCCGGAATGAACCGGCTCCGCGACGCGTTGGGGGTGATGGACGGTGCTGCGTGTCCGAGGATCCGCGCCAATGGTCACTCGAGTAGAGCCCCATCGCCCTTGCTGGAGGAGTAGTCGGAGGCCGGTCCTGCCTCGAAGGCGTCCCTGTCGATCCCCCACGAGGCGCGCTCCTCCGCGGGGCCGAGGTTGCGGCGGGCGAACTGCCCGATCTGCAGGGTGGTGAAGGACTCCCCGAGCACATTGACGCCATGTGCGAAGTTGAGAGGTTCGAGGAAGTCGACTCTTCCGCTGCTGAGCCCGTTCGCGGGGTTCAGACGGCCGATCGGATTCGGATCGGAATCCTCGTAGGTGAGGCTGGTTGCGCCGAAGTTAAGCCCGCCGAACGGCTGAGGTCCATAGTTGGTGACATCGAGGCCGTTGGGACGGTGGAAGCGGTAGAGATAGGGTCCGGTGTTCGGGGTTCCGAAGCCGTAGGTGAATGAGGTGTAGCCGGACTGGAAGCTCGGAACACCCGTGGTCTTCGTACGGACGAGCGAAGCGGTGCGCCGCGACACGATCGTCTGGTCGGGGAGTTCGTAGAGGAGGCCGAACGACCCCGGTTCGCGGCCATTCGCGCCGGTCATCTCCTCGCCATACGCCTTCAGATGCTGCTGGATCGGATTCGTGGGCGACGAGTAGCGCCCGATCTCGCGAGCGGTCCATCCGATCAGCCGCTCGCCTTGGCAACCCCCGCTGACGCGCACCGAGCCGTTCCACATGTTGATGGGGAAGTTCGGAGTCTGCGGCTCGCCGCGACCGATGCGAATCGTACCGCCAGGTGGAAGGTTGCTCACCGCGTCGCTGACGAGGTGCGTTCCCGCATGGTCGAAGTAGTCGATCGTGACGGTCCCGATCGTGGTGAAGCCGCCGTTCGCGACCTTCAATCCCGTGCGGACCATCGGAGTCACGGTGCCCGGCGGCGTGAAGGTGCTGACATCGGACGCGTAGAGAGTGCCGATATAGGTGATGCCTGGAGAACCCGCGAGCGACATCGACACCATGCGCAGGCGCCGGCCGAGGTTGAGGTTGCGGTTCTGGTTCGCTCCCTCGTTGTCTCCGAATGCATCGATCACCAGGGCATCGCCGACGAGCGGGCTGCCGTCGAGGGCGAGCACCGCGACCAGGATGTCGAAGTCGTAGAAGCCCGCGAAGCTGCTGGTCAGCTGGTTGAGACCTGTCCAGAGCGAGGTCTCCATCGTCATTCCCCGTGCCGCAAGCGTCTGGATCGTCGAGCCCAGATTCGCGATGGGGCCGTTCGGTCCGACGACGAGCGTGACGAACGCGACATCGACTGGGTGGTCGTTCGGGTTCGCAACCATGAGCACGGGTGCCGAGCCGTTGTCGAAGTCGCTCACCGATGAGTTGGTGAAGCGGAACGGACCTGCGAGATGCCATCCTTGCCACTCCGAGTACTGGATCGGAGTCTCCTGCAGCTGCTGGTACGAGCCCTCGCCCGGCGCGGGCAGCGGAATTCCCGGCGGAATCACGGTGAGGTCGGGATCACGCGCGATGCCCCAGCCCGGCACTCCGATCGAGTCGAAGTAGTGCAGCGTCGATCCGACGATCGGACCATGCAGCTTCGGGTCCACGACGCTGATGATGGCGGAGCCGACGCCCGAGCCACCGAGGCCGATCATGCTGGCATCCTCCATGTGGGTGCCGTCCGGGGGGATCGTGATCGGTCCGCTGATGCCTAGAGGATTGCCTGCGGGATCGCGGTAGTCGATCGTCACGACGGTCGGATGCAGCGGGTCGGGGTTGTTGACGATCACGGCGCTGCTGAAAGCGCCGAACGCACGGTTGATGCCGGTACCGAACGAGCCGGGGGGATTCCAGAAGAGCCCAGCCGCGGTCTTGCTGTACGCTGGATTCGATTGTAGGTTTGTCGAAGCGTTGACGAATGCGTACTCGCTCGGAGAGAAGGCATTGGCGGGCGAGATGTTCGGGCCGGTCGGCGACGGATCGCTTGGGCACTGCGCGAGAGCGCTGTGCGCGGTCGCGCCGGTTGCGAGCGCGAGCGCAACGAGCGCCGCGAGCGCGGGGCTCGTCGGCTTCGTGCGCGGCTTGAATCGGTTCTGTCGAGTGTTCATGTCTGCTCCTTCTATGTGGTGTCCGAATGCGCCCGAGTGACATCGCCGCTCGCGGGGTCTCCGCTGCGTGGTTTCGAGGCGTGCGGTCGCCGCGCAATGCATGCGACCGTCTGAGCGAGGAGCGCCGCGATGGCCGATCCGTACAGCCCAACGCGGAAGATGGGGCGCATTTTCCCGAAGGGCGTAGGGACGTCACGCCGATCGCGCGGCGCGGTTGGAGGCGAGTGCGAAGCTCCCGGTCGCGCAGCCGCCGTCGATCGAGAAGCGCACGGCTCGGCGGCGGGGATCGCCGCTCGGACCCTTGACCGAGGCGGCCGACAGTTCGATGCGCACGATCACCGGAGCGTTGGTCGCGACCTGCTTCGGCATAGAGAGCGCGGGGTCGGTGTCCCGAACGGGATTCACCTCCGCGTCCTCGCTGCCGTCGCGAAGCATCGCGAGCGATCGACCAGGGCGGCGAAGACAAGCTGCGCCGCATCCTCCGCATCGCTGCGGTTGAGTCCTGCCCGACGCGCAAGCGCGAAGGCAAGTCCTCCGTGGCGTTCAACGATCGCACCCTCGCGGTACCCTCGCCATGCAGGGCGAGTCGCACAAGCTCCGAGCCGGATCGTTCGGCAGGAGCCACGAAGCTGAGGTAGCGAGTCAAGCACGACCACGGCCGTTGAAGCGCGTGCAGGGGATGTGGCCGTCAGCCACGCTCGGCTGACGGGCTCGGGGAGCGGGGGAGCACGACCGTGCGGAGGCAGAAGAGTCTGAGAATATTGGGGGACGAGGCGGCCCAGCGAGATTCGCTCGATGGTCAAATAGTGCCAGTATTGGCTTGACAGCGATTACTGTTACTGTAATATAGCGGCATGCACCGCCGCCTGCCCGACCTCCTTGCAGCGATTCCCGTCGATGGGCTCACCCTCGATGAGCTCGCTGCGTTGGCGAGCGAGGTGCTCGATGCGCGCGCGGTGACCGTCCCCGACGGCCGCGCGTCCGATCGCGTCGACCCGCGCACGGTTCGCTTCTACCAGACGCTCGGCATCGTCCCGAAGCCCGCCTACATCGGGCGCCGCGCGATGTATGGCCGCGAGCACCTCGTGCGCGTCGTGGTCGCGAAAGAGCTGCAGGCAGAGGGGCGCTCGCTCTCGCAGATTCAGGCGGGGCTCGCCATGCACGCGACCGACGATCTCGTCGCAGCGCTCATGTCGACCGACGGGGCAGCTGCGGCGCGGGCAGTGCCGGGGGGGGCGATGCCTTCGTCGACGCCTTCGAAGCCTGCGCACACGCCGTCACCCAGTCGTTCCTCGCCATCCGCGCCCGCGGCCGCAGCTCTCCGCCCGTTCCAACTCGCACCAGGAGTCACAGTCCTCATCGATCCCGCAATCGTGTCAGACCCGCAGCAACTCGCCGATGCGCTTGCGAAGGCGCTCGTCGCGACCGACGCCACCACAACGAAGCCCCGTGGAGGAAGAGATTCGTCGATCGCAGACGAGCGCGCCCGCACGCCAGTCGTCGCCCAGCGTCCACAGTCCCGCCGAGCCCCGCGCGAGCAGCGCCCCCATGGAGGAAAGCAATGACAACGCTCAGCAACCTGATCCCAGCGTCGATCAAGTCAGCCGCCCACGAAAGGACCTCATCGCCCCGACGCCTCGGCGAACTCCTCGGCATTCCGCACGGCAAGGAGCGCGCCGAGATCGAGAATGGCCGCGCCCAGCCGCACGCGTTTCCGCTCGCGAAGGTCGTGGTGCGCGCGTCGATCCTCGCCGACTGCGCCGTCACGGTGCTCGAGGAGCACTACACGAACACCTCGACGCGCGCGCTCGATGTCACGCACACGATTCCGCTGCCCGCGGATGGCGCGGTGACGGCGTTCGAGATCGTGTCCGGGGAACGCGTCGCGAAGGGGGTCTGCAAGAAGAAGGAGGAGGCGCGCGCCGACTTCGAGAGCGCGCGCGAGCGCGGGAAGACCGCCGCGATCATCGAGTCCGTGCGCGACGACATCCACACGATCTCGCTCGCGAATGTGCCCGCGCAGTCCGACATCGTCGTGCGCATGACGATCGTCGAGCGGCTGCGCGTCGATGATGGACGGTTCGAGTACCGCTTCCCGACCGCGATCTCGCCGAAGTTCACGCCGGGATCGGCCGTCGGCCATGACGGCGACGGCACCGAGCCCGACACCGACCGCGCGCCCGACGCGTCGCGGCTGACGCCGCCCATCAAGCTCGGCGGGGGCACCGCGCTCGACCTCGAGCTCACCGTCGCGGCGGGCGCGACCGACCTCGCCGCATCGCTTGCGCTCGTCCGCTCGAGCGCGGCCGATGGAACGATCACGCTGCGCCCCGCCGCCGACGCCGCCTGCACGGGCGACATCGTCCTCCGCGCGTGGTCGCGCGCGGCTGAGGCCGTCGTGCGCGCCTACACCGACGGCGAGCGCACGCTCGTCGTGGTCGACCCGCCCGCGGCGCGCCGACCCGAACTCGAGTGCCCGCGCGAGGCTGTGTTTGTGCTCGACCGCTCTGGCTCGATGGGCGGCGCGCGCATCTACGCCGCGAAGCGCGCGCTGTGCGCTGCGCTCAAGGGGCTCACCGAGAAGGACACCTTCGAGATCATCGCGTTCGACTCGGTCCTCGAGACCTTCGAGGCCGAGCCCGTCGCAGCCACGCGCGCGAACCTCAGGCGGGCGGCGGAGTGGCTTGCACAGGTGCACCCGCGCGGAGGCACCGAGGCGCTTCCCGCACTCGAGCGCGCCTGCGTCGGCCGCGTGGCCCCTGGCCGCGTGCGCACGGTGCTCTTCCTCACCGACGGTGATGTCGCGAACGACGGCGAGATCCTCGCGCTCTCGCGGCGCTTCGACCCGGCCGTGCGGCTCTTCACGGTCGGCATCGGGCTCGCGCCGTCGGCAGGGCTCCTCTCGCGGCTCGCGCGTCTCGGCGGCGGGACGACCCTCTTCGTGAACGACGCGCAGGACATCGAAGGGGAGATCCGCCGCTTCGAGTCGACCTTCGTCGGCCCGATCGCGTGCGGCCTCGGCGTCGCGGGCGCGCGGCGCCACTCGGGCCGCGACCTCTTCGCGGGCCGCTCCGCGACCTTCTTCGTCGACGGCGCGCCGAACGCCGTCGAGGTCACGAGCATCGACGGCCGCTTCACGGGCGGCGCGGCCGTGGCGCGTTCACCGCTCCCGCTCGGCGCGCTCTGGGCGCGCGACCGCGTGACCGAACTCGAGGATCGACTGCTCGCCGATCCGTCGCAGCGGGGGCTGATCGACCCCGAGATCGCGGAACTCGGCGTGCGCCACCAGATCCAGACGCGGCTCACGAGCTTCGTCGCCGTCGACGCGGAGAGCCAGGTGCACGGCGAGCCGCTCTCGATCGTGCAGCCGACCGATGCGCCGGGCGATGCGCGGGACAATGTGCGCTACGCGAAGTTGGCGCCGGCAGCGTCGATGTCGTTCATGCCCCCCGCGTCGATCCGAATGTCGCGTTCCATGCCAGGGGAGATGGCGGATCTCGCCCCCATGCGCGTCCGCGCCTCTCCGAAGAGGCACATCGCTCCGTTTGCGTGCGAAGCGTTCGACGCGCTGCAGCGCCCCGACGCCGAGGTCGCGCAGGCCATCGCCTTCGCGGAGGCAGAGCTCTTGCTCCACGATCCGTGGAAGCGCATGACATACAACCTCGCGTTCCTCATCCTGCTCGCGTCGCTCCGGCCCGCGAGCGCAGTCCCCCCCGAACTCGTGCGGAAGGCCGTGATGTTCCTCACGAAGAAGTCGGAGAAGCTGCAGAAGTCGGATTCCCCGCCGATTCCCGCACCTCAAGCGAGCGTCGACTCGGAGCGCTTCCTGAAGTTGGCCGCGCTTCTCGCCGCGTACGAAGCGCGCGACGCAGCGGGCATGCTCAGGCTCGTCCGCTGCGAGCCAGGCGGCCGGCTCGGCCCCTTCTGACCGACGCCCGACGACGCCACGCTCGACTCCATGCTCGACACCATGCTTGACCCCATGCTTGACCCCATGCTTGACCCCATGCTTGACCCCAGCGGCCCCGCCTCGCGCGGGGCCGCTTTCGTCTCGTCTCCGCAGCCCCTGACCTCCTCTATCACGCCTTCAGGCTCGCCATGTCGATCACGAAGCGGTACCTCGCGGCGCTCGTCAGCGTTCGCCACTTCGCCACCATCGCCCCGTCGAATCATCGCCCCGTCGAATTATCCCCCCGTCGGATCATCGCCCGGCGCCTCACATCAAGCCGAGCTCCTGATCAATCGCGGCGAGTTCGTCGAGCGCCTTCTGCCGGCCGACATCGCTGCGTGCCTTGTACTTCATGAGATCGACGTACATCACCCGTCTGCGCGTGCCGACCTTTCGCGCGGGGAGTCGTTTCTCCTCGATCTCCTTCACCACGAACGGACGCGAGACGCCGAGGAAGTCGGCCGCCTGCTGCGTGGTGTACTCGCGCTGCACGGGCACGATCGCAATCGCCTCGCCTTCGGCGATGTGACCGAGCAGGTGCAGCAGGAGCGCCGCGGCCGAGCCCGGGATCTCGACGGTCTCGCCTTCGCTGGCAGCCTTTCCGCGGCCTGCCGCCTTGCCGTGGGCCGCGTCGGAGCGCGGGTGCAGCACCTTGAAGCGCAGGGGCCGACCCGACGCCGAAGACCCGCCCTTCATCGCCGCACGCAGCCGCGCACCCGCATCGCGTGCAAGGCGCATGTCGGCGTCGGTCGGCGGGGCTGTCGCAAGCTCGGTCGTGCGCAGATGCATGGTCGTCCTCCCTTCGTCGGAACTCGCTTCTGAACGAAGTATACACAGCAAACGAAACGAACGAAACAGACGAAGCAAAAGAAATCGCAAAAACACGAAATCCCCGCGCTCGGCGCTGTGCCTCCTCCGTCGACGAAGCCTTCGGCGCGCGTCAGCCCTTCAGGCTCGCCATATCGATCACGAAGCGGTACTTCACATCGCTCTTGAGCATGCGCTCGTAGGCGTGGTTGATCTGGTCCATGCGGATCAGCTCGATGTCGCAGGCGATGTTGTTCTTGCCGCAGAAGTCGAGCATCTCCTGGGTCTCGCCGATGCCGCCGATGCAGCTGCCCGCGAGGTTTCGGCGCGGCAGGATCACGCTGAACGCCGCGATCTGCTGCGGGTTCGGCGGGACGCCCACCATGCACATCGTGCCGTCGAGCTTGATGAGCGCCATCAGCGCGTCGATCGAGTGGTCGGCCGACACGGTGTCGACGATCAGGTCGAACGACGCCGCGTGCTTCGCCATCGCTGCCTCGTCGGTCGACAGCACGACCTCGTGCGCGCCGAGGCGCAGGCCGTCCGCGACCTTCGATTTGGAGGTGGTGAACAGCACCGTGTGCGCGCCGAGCGCGCGCGCGAACTTCACGCCCATGTGGCCGAGTCCGCCGAGGCCGACGATGCCGACCTTCTTGCCGGGGCCGGCCTTCCAGTGCTTGAGCGGCGACCAGGTGGTGATGCCCGCACAGAGAAGCGGCGAGGCGGCGGCGGGGTCGAGGTTCGCGGGCACCTTCAGCGTGTACGACTCGTCGACGACGACCTTCTCGGAGTAGCCGCCGAAGGTCATGCCGCCGAGGTGCTTGTCTTCGCCGTTGTAGGTGAAGGTCGCGCCGCCCGTGCAGTATTGCTCGAGGCCCTTCTTGCAGCAGTCGCACGCGCGGCAGCTGTCGACGAGGCAGCCGACCGCTGCGAGGTCGCCCACCTTGAACTTCGTCACGCCGCTTCCGACGCGCGTCACGCGGCCGAGGATCTCGTGGCCTGGGACGACCGGGTATTGCGTGAAGCCCCATTCGTTCCGCGCGAAGTGGAGGTCGCTGTGGCAGACGCCGCAGAAGAGGATGTCGATCTCGACATCGTGCGCGGTGGGGTTGCGGCGCTCGATGCCGTGCGGGGCGAGGGGCGAGGTCGGCGACTGGGCTGCGTAGGCGCGGGTGGGCATTGAGCGCACTCTAACAGCGGGGACTCGCGCGCGGCGAAAGATACGATCCACGCATGCAGCAGCCCTCCGACATCGCAGCGCTTCAAGAGAAGATCCTCGCCTTCGCGGCCGAACGCGACTGGCAGCAGTTCCACGACCCGAAGAATCTCGCGATGGCCGTCGCGGTCGAGGCGGGGGAGCTGATGGATCACTTCCGCTGGGTTCCGAACGCGGAGTCGCTGCGTGTGCTCGATGACGCGAGAACGCGCGCGGGCGTCGAGGAAGAGGCGGCGGATGTGATGATCCTGCTGCTTGAGTTCGCGGCGGTCGCGAAGATCGACCTGAAGTCGGCCGTCGAGCGGAAGCTTGCGAAGAACGCCGAGCGCTATCCCGTCGCGCTCTCGAGGGGCAACGCGACGAAGCATGACCGGCTGTCTCGTTGACCTCGCATTCTTCCGTTGAGTATCGAGATTGAGATCGCTGCGACGGCGCCCGCGCCGATCCTTGCGTCGCTCGCCGTCAGCGACACGCTCGCCTTCGAGCGGTTCCGCCCCTGCATGAATGCCCGTCAGACGCAGTCGGGGCGAAGCCTCGCCGGAGTCTGCGGAACGGATGGCGTGAGCCGTCGACTCCGGCGCAACGGATCCGAAGACTCGCATCTGCTGGCACTCGCCGCTCTCCGCTGCGGCCGCCTCGGGCGATGCAGGCACTGGCGCAAGGCCCGTGGCCACGACCGCTCCTACAGGAATCGCTCGATCAGCTTGCGCGAGTGCCAGTCGAGCGCGAATCGGTCGCGCACGCGGTAGCCGACGCCGTGCGAGTCTGTGATGAGGAGCGCGCCTCCCGCAAGTCGGCGTATGTCCTCCTCGCCCTTCAGCGTGAACTTCGTCTCGCCGCGGTCGGTGACGACCGTCCATACGCTCGGCGTCGCGAAGGTCGACACCTCCACGAGCCGCTCGAGCACCGGCACGAACTCGCGCGCGGCGAGTTCCTCGGCGATCAGCGCGCGCGCAGGCTCGGGCGCCGCGTCGAGCCGGGCGATCCACAGCACCTCGTGCCCGTCTGCGCCGACGAGGCTCACGCCGTCGTCGGGCGCGGTCAGCGGAAACGCGCGAACAGGCACGACATCGTCGTGGCGCGTGCCGTCGGCAAGCATGCACGACAGGCGTCCGCGCTGGTTTCGCACAAGCGTGAATGCGGGCGGGCGCATCGTCATGCGGTGGCCTCCCGCAGTTCGCCGGTTTCCGGCGGCGGACCGCCCGCGCGCGTCGGCGCAGCGTCGCGCCCTTGCGCCGCGTCGCGCTCCTGCGCCTCGTGGATGCGCCAGTACGCGCCGCGCCGCGCCATCAGCTCGTCGTGCCCGCCGGCCTCGACTACCTGGCCGCGGTCGAGCACCACGAGGCGGTCCGCCTTGCGGATCGTCGACAAGCGGTGCGCGATCGCGATCGTCGTCCGTCCGCGCACAAGGTTGTCGAGCGCGGCCTGGATGTCCTTCTCGGTCTCGGTGTCGACGCTCGAGGTCGCCTCGTCGAGGATGAGGATGCGCGGATCGATCAGGAGCGCCCGCGCGATGCTGATCCGCTGCCGCTCGCCGCCCGAGAGCCCTTGCCCGCGCTCGCCGACGAGGCTGTCGTAGCCCTGCGGAAGCCGCAGGATGAACTCGTGCGCACGCGCCGCGCGGGCGGCTGCGATGATCTCCTCGCGCGTCGCGTCGGGGCGGCCGTAGGCGATGTTCTCCGCGATCGTGCCGAAGAAGAGGAACGGCTCCTGCAGCACAAGCCCGATGTGGCGGCGGTAGTCCGACACGCCGTAGCGCCGCAGGTCGACACCGTCGACATGGATGCTGCCCTCGCTCACATCGTAGAAGCGGCAGATGAGGTTGATGAGCGTGCTCTTGCCCGAGCCGCTGTGTCCGACGAGGCCGATCATCTCGCCCGGCTTGATCTCGAGGTCGAGCCCGCGGATCACCGTGCGGCTTCCGTAGCGGAACCCGACGCCGCGCAGCGAGATCTGCCCGTCGAGCCGCTCGATCTTCACGGGCTGCGCGGGCTCGGGCACGCTCGAGTTGTGGTCGAGGATGTCGAAGATGCGCTTCGCGCCCGCGGCGGCCTTCTGCGTCACCGACACGATGCGGCTCATTGACTCGAGCCGCCCGTAGAAGCGTCCGATGTACGCGATGAACGCGGTGAGCACGCCGACCGTGATCTCGCCCTGGCTCACCTGCCAGATGCCGAAGGCCCACACGATGAGGAGGCCGATGTCGGTGAGCAGCGTCACCGTCGGCGAGAACAGGCTCCAGGTGCGGTTGAGGCGGTCGTTGACAGCGAGGTTCGAGCGGTTCGCGTCGCGGAAACGCTGCGACTCGCGCTTCTCCTGCGCAAACGCCTTCACCACGCGGATCCCGGGAATCGTGTCCGCAAGCACATTCGTCACATCGCCCCACGCGCGGCCGATCTTCTCGAAGCCCATGCGCAGCCTGCTGCGCACGGCCTGGATAAGCCAGCCGATCACGGGCAGCGGCACGAGCGTCGCAAGCGCGAGCCACGGGTTGATCGAGAAGAGGATCGCCGAGGTCATCACCAGCATCACCACATCGGTGATGAAGTCGAGCGCGTGCAGCGACAGGAAGATCGAGATGCGGTCGGTGTCCGAGCCGATGCGCGCCATCAGGTCGCCGGTGCGCTTCGCACCGAAGTAGTCGAGGCTGAGGCCGAGGAGATGCTCGAACGACGAGGTGCGCATGTCGGCCGCGATCCGCTCCGACACGATCGCAAGAAGCCAGGTCGTCATCCAGCCGAGGATCCACGCCATCACCGCGGCGCCGAGGAGCCCTGCGAGGATCCACGCCACCTTCCCGGGCGCGATCTCGGCGCCCGTCTGGAACGGAACGAGCACATCGTCCATCAGCGGAATCGTGAGGTACGGCGGCACGAGCCGCGCCGCCGTGCCGCCCAGCATCAGCGTCACGCCCAGGAGCAGCTGCCATCGGTACGGCTGCGCGAAGCGCCAGAGCCGCAGCAGCACCCAGGTCGATGGCGGCGAGTGAAGTTCGCGCTCGCACGCTGCGCAGGTCTCGTCGCCGCCTGGCAGCGTCGCGTTGCAGGTCGGGCAGGTCGCGGGGAGGTCGTTTGCCGCTGGCGGCGCGCCGTGGATCAGCGCCTGCTGCGCCGCCTCGAACTGCGCCGCGAACCGAACGGCGGCCGGGCTCGCGTCGAGCGTGAAACGCCAGAACTGGAGTCGCGTGTCGCCCGCAAAGAGCTCAAGGAGGCCGAGCCCGCCGTGGTCGCTGTGGCGCAGCGAGCGGACATCGCCCGCCACGCGGCCAAGCGGCCAGACGCGTTCCGCGCCCTCGCTGCGGTCGATCAGCGCGTCGGAGGTGAGTTCGACTCGCCCGCGTGCGTAGCGAAGCCGCCGGTCGAGGTCGACCTCGAGCACGGCGACCGCGTCCGACTTGGACTGCGCGGGGTTGGTGGGGGAGGGTTCTGGCATGCAGGGGGCGGGCGGACGGGTGGAGCGGTCAGGGTATTCGTTTCGACCCCCGTCTTTCAGGGAACAAGCCTTGGGGAGGACCCGTGATTGTCGCCTCCCGAGGCCCCGCAGGGGCTTGGTGGCTCTGCGGATGCGCGGAGTTTCGAAGAAACACGGCCCGCCCGCCCGGCCGGTTCGCCCTCCGCCCAGTGGCCGACGATGCCCCCGCAAACGCCTCCGTCTGACATAATGCAGTCTCCGTCGCCTTCGATCCGCCGCGCGTCGGATGGCGGGTTTCCCCAGCAGTCATCCATGGAAGACCTGCGCATCCTCCGCGTGAACCACCTCCGCGGGCCGAACCTCTGGACCTATCGGCCCGCGCTCGAGGTGTGGCTCGACCTCGGTCGCCTCGAGGAGCGGCCGTCAAACACCATCCCCGGGTTCAACAAACGCCTGGTCGCCCATCTCCCTGGCCTCGTCGAGCACCACTGCGGCGTCGGCGAACGCGGCGGGTTCCTGCAGCGTCTCGAGTCGGGCACCTACGCGGGCCACATCCTCGAGCATGTCGTCATCGAGATGCTCAACCTCGCCGGCATGCCGACGGGATTCGGCCAGACGCGCAGCACCTCAAAGGCGGGCGTCTACCGCATGGTGTTCCGCGCACGCGACGAGCGGGTCGCGCGCACGGCGCTCGCCGAGGGCTACCGCCTGCTTGGCGCCGTCCTGCGCGGCGAGTCGTTCGATGTCGCGATGGCGGCCGAGGCGGTGCGAGGCGAGATCGCTCGCAGCTACCTCGACCCGACCACCGCGAGCATCGTCGCTGCGGCCACCGACCGCGGCATCCCGCATGTACGGCTCGACCAGGGCAACCTCGTGCAGTTCGGCCACGGTGCGCGCCAGCGGCGCATCTGGGAGTCTCAGACAGGCCAGACGAGCGCGATCGCCCAGGAGATCTCTCGTGACGACGGGCTCACGCGCTCGCTGCTTGCCACCTGTGGGATTCCCGTGCCCGAGAGCCGTACCGTGCGCTCGGCCGACGCGGCGTGGGATGCGGCGCAGTCGCTTGGCCTGCCCGTCATCCTCAGGCCGTCCGAGTCGGGCCGTTCGCGCGGCATGCTCGTCGATCTTGGCGATGAGGCCGCCGTGCGCGAGGCGTTCGCCGGCTTCGCAGACGATGGCGAGGCGATCGTCGAGCGCCAGATCGCGGGCGTCGTCCACCGTCTCCTCGTCGTCGGCGGCAAGGTCGTCGCGGCCGTCAGGGGCGAGGGCTTGTGGATCACGGGGGATGGCCGGGCGACGGTGCAGGAACTCGTCGATGCGCAGCTCAACGCGCCGATCGGCATGCAGCCCGAGAAGGCGCCGGCGCGGATCCGCTGCGCGCTCGATCCGGAGATCGTTCGTGCGCTGAGGCGACAGGGGCTTTCCGCAGACGCCGTGCCGAGCGCAGGCCGCGCCGTGCTCGTCCAGACGATCGGCCGCAACGCAGCCGACTGCACCGACGCCGTGCATCCCGAGGTCGCGCGCCTCGTGGCGCTTGCCGCGCGCGTCGTCGGGATCGACCTTGCCGGCGTCGACGTTGTCGCTGGCGACCTCGCGCGTCCGCTCGCGGCGCAGGCAGGCGCCGTCATCGCGGTGCACGCCGCGCCTGCGCTGCGCGTCCATCTCGCGCCGGCGCAGGGATCCCCGCAGCCTGTCGACCGCGCCATCGTCGACCATCTGTTCGCCCCCGGCGACGACGGCCGCATCCCGATCGTCGGCGTCGCGGGCTCGCGCTCGACGGGCCGCATCGTGCGCCTGATCGCGTGGATCATGCATCTCGGCGGGCGCTATGTCGGCCTCGCGTGCCGCGCAGGGCTCTGCTTCGACCGCCGCCGGGTCGACCGCGGCGACGGAACCCGCTGGGACTCGGCGCGGCGCCTCGTCACGCATCATGCCGTCGAGGCCGCGGTCTTCGAGACGAACGCAGCCGCCATCCTCCGCGACGGCCTTCCCTACGACCGCTGCGAGATCGGCGTCGTCCACGACCTTGACGGATACGAAGCGCTCGCCGACTTCGATGTCATGGAGCCGGCGCAGATGTCGAGGGTGATGCGCACGCAGGTAGACGCAGTGCTCGCGCGCGGCGCGGCGGTGCTGCACGCCGCCGACGAGCGCATCGTCGAGATGGCCGAGCTGTGCGACGGGGCGGTCGTGCTCTATGCCCGCGACGGCGAGACTCCCGCGCTTTCCGCGCATCGCGCCAAGGGCGCGCGCGTGGCGTTTGCCCGCGGAAGGTCGGTCGTCCTGGCCGCGGGCGCCGACGAGACGGTGCTGCCCGAGCTCCTTCTCGGCGAAGCTGCGCCGGAGCCGAACGCGGCGCGCCTCGACGAGGCCACGCTCGCGGGCGTCGCGGCGATGTGGGTGCACGGCATCGAGCCCGATGTCATCGTCACCGGCGTCGCGACATTCGGAAGCGATCTAGATCCCTATTCACAGATGCTGGGCGATGATGGCGCCGCGCCGGGCGAGGGCCGCATCCGCTGAACCCGCCCCTCCGCGGCGCAGCACTTTCCTTCAACCAAGCACGATCCATGGAAGTCAAACGCATTCGCGCCCTGCGTGGGCCAAACCGCTGGACCCGCCACACCGCCATCGAGGCGGTGGTGCATTGCCATGCGGGCGAGCGCGCGGTCGGCGAACTGCCTGAGTTCGAGGCCAGGCTGCGCGACTGCTTCCCCGGAGTCGGCGTGCTGCCGCGCGACCGCGTCGGCAATGTCTCGCTCGCGCATGTCCTCGAGGCTGCCGCGCTCGGGCTCCAGGAAGAGGCCGGCGTCGCCGTCACCTTCTCGCAGACCGATGCGACCGAGGAGGACGGCGTCTCGTTCGTCGTCGTCGAGTACACCGAGGAAGAGGTTGGTCGCCGCGCGATCGCGGAGGCGCAGGCACTGATCGAGGCCGTCATGACGGGCGCGCCGTTCGATGCGGCGCGCGCCGTCGCCGAGCTGCGCGCGCTCGATGAAGATGTGCGGCTCGGTCCGAGCACGGGCTCGATCGTCTCCGCAGCGGTCGCGCGCGGCATTCCCTTCCGCCGCCTCACGCAGGGAAGCATGGTGCAGTTCGGCTGGGGGCGTCGCCGCCGCCGCATCCAGGCGGCCGAGATCGACGACACGAGCGTGGTCGCAGAGTCGATCGCGCAGGACAAGGACCTCACGAAGTCGCTGCTCTGGTCCGCGGGCGTGCCCGTTCCTCTCGGGCGGCCCGTCGATTCGCTCGACGATGCGTGGGCGGTCGCGCTCGAGGTGGGTCTGCCCGTCGTCGTGAAGCCCGTCGACGGCAACCAGGGGAAGGGCGTCACCGTCAATGTCGACTCGCGCGAGCTGATGGAGATCGCCTACCGCGCCGCCGCCGAGATCGGCAAGGTGATGGTCGAGACCTGCCTTTCGGGCAACGATTTCCGCCTGCTCGTGATCGGCGACCGGCTCGTCGCGGCCGCGCGGCGCGATCCGCCTTTCGTGATCGGGGACGGCGAGCTCACGGTGCGGCAGCTCGTCGCCAAGGTGAACGAGGATCCGCGGCGCGGCGAGGGCCACGCGACGAGCCTGACGAAGATCCGTCTCGACGAGATTGCGCTCGCCCGGCTCGAGATGCAGGGGCTCGCGCCCGAGACCGTGCCCGAGCGGGGGCGGCGCGTGGTGCTTCGCAACAACGCCAATCTGTCGACGGGAGGAACCGCCACCGATGTCACCGACGAGGTGCACCCCGCCGTGGCCGAGCGCGCGATCGCGGCGGCGCAGATGGTGGGCCTGCATGTGTGCGGCGTCGATGTCGTCTGCGAGAGCGTGATGAGGCCGCTCGAGGAGCAGGGCGGAGGCATCGTCGAGGTCAACGCGGCGCCCGGCCTGCGCATGCATGTGTCGCCGTCGCATGGCCGCGGCCGGAATGTCGGGGAGGCGATCGTCGGGCTCCTCTATCCCGCAGGCGACGACGGCCGCATTCCCGTCGTCGCTGTCACGGGCACGAACGGCAAGACGACCACGGTGCGGCTCATCGCCCACATGTTCGCCGAGAGCGGAAAGTGCGTGGGTTTCACAGGCACCGACGGCGTGTTCGTCGGCGGTCACCAGATCGACCAAGGCGACTGCTCGGGGCCGAGGAGCGCCCGCAGCGTCCTCATGCATCCAGATGTGGAGGCGGCGGTCTTCGAGACCGCGCGCGGTGGAATCCTGCGCGAGGGGCTCGGGTTCGACCGCTGCCAGGTCGCGGTCGTCACCAATCTCGGCGAAGGCGACCATCTTGGCATGAACCATGTCACCACGCTCGAGCAGCTTGCGGGCGTGAAGAGCACGATCGTGCAGGCCGTCGCGCCCGCGGGCGCCGCGGTGCTCAACGCGGCCGATGCGCAGGTCGCGGCCATGGCTCCGCTCTGCCCGGGCGAGATCATCTACTTCTCCGCCATGCGCCACCATCCCGTCCTTGAGCGTCACCGCACGCAGGGAAGGCGCTGCGTCTTCATCGAGTCGGGCGACATCGTCGCCGTGCACGGGCAGCAGCAGTGGCGCGTGCCGCTCGCCGACATCCCCATGACGCGCGACGGAACGATCGCCTTCCAGGCCGAGAACGCGATGGCCGCAATCGCCGCCGCGTGGGCGTGCGGACTCGAGTGGAGCGTCGTCGCGCGGGCGGCCGCGAGTTTCCAAAGCGATGTCAAGAGCGTTCCCGGCCGATTCAACCTTCTCGCGTACCGCGGTGCCACCGTCATCGTCGACTACGGCCACAACCCCGACGCCATGCGCGCCCTCGTGCGCGCGGTCGAGGCGATGCCGCTCGGCGCCGGCGCGCGGCGATCGGTCGTGATCAGCGGCGCGGGCGACCGACGCGACGAGGACATCCGCGGGCAGACGCGGATCCTCGGCGCCGCGTTCGACGACGCCGTGCTCTTCGAGGACGCCTGCCAGCGCGGGCGCGCCGCCGGCGAGGTGCTCGCGCTCCTGCGCGAGGGCCTGCGCGACGCGGCGAAGACGCAGAGCGTCGTCGAGTTGCGCGGCGAGTTCACGGCGATCGACCACGCGCTCGACCGGCTGCGCGCAGGCGACCTCTGCCTCATTTTCGTCGACCAGGTGCAAGAAGGGATCGCCCACATCCAGGCGCGCATCGCGCGCGGTTGACCATCGAGATCGAAGCGCAGCGCCCGCATCCGAGCTGAAGACCCGCCCACCCAGCACCAAAGGGAGCCGCCGCAGCGGCGACCGCTCAACCACGCGGCGACCGCATCCGAACTCAAGACCCGCCCGCCCAGCACCAAAGGGAGCCGCCGCAGCGGCGACCGCTCAGATACGCGGCGACCGCTCAGATACGCGGCTTCACCGCCAGCACCGAGCACCGCGACTCCGCCAGCACGCGTTCGGCTGTGCTGCCGAGCAGCATGTCGCGCAGGTTCGTCTTGCCGCGCGTGCCGAGCACGGTGAGGTCGGCCCCGACCTTCGTGGCGTAGTCGGCGATCCCGAGGCGGTGGGCGCCTGCGTCGCTGCACACGGTGTGCAGCTTGAGCCCGGGGTTCGCGTCGACGGCGGCGCGCGCGAAGGTGCCAAGCTGATGCTGGAGCATCTCGTTGTACTCCTTCAGCATCACGGCGGGCGTCATCGGCTCGGGCGTCAGATAGTGGAGCCTGTTCCAAGGCGCATCGTGGATGTGAAGCGCGTGGAGCTCCGCGCCTTCCTTCGCAGCGATCTGCGCTGCGCGGTGAAGCGCCTTCAGCGAGGTCTCCGAGAAGTCGACGCCCGCCACGATGGTGCGGAACGGGCCCTTCTGCGTGTCGCGCACGAGAAGGACATCCGACGGGCACTTGCGCACGCACGCGGTCGCGAGGGTGCCGAAGCCGACATCGGGGCGGCGGTCGCCGAATGCGCCGACGACGAGGAGGTCTGCGTGCGCCGTCTGCGCGTGCTCGAGCACGCCCGCGATGCGGTTGTTGATCTTGATCTCGATCGCAAGCGCGTCTGCGCCGGGAATCGCGGCAGCGAAGTCGCGCCAGGCCTTCCGAGCTGCGTCGGCGAGGTTGCCGCGCACGGCCTGCTGGAACTCCGAGAGCACGCTCTCGAGCTCGATCACCACCGTCGTGTCGATCACATGCACGGCGGAAAGCTTCGCGCCCGACCATGCGGCCATGCGCATCGCCTGCGCGATGGCGACGGCCGAGCACGGCGTGAAGTCGGTGCCGACCACGATGGACTGGTATGCGGCGGGTGCTGCAGCCGATGGAAGTGCGCTGGGGGTCATGTGGTTGCTCACCTGAACGGGGCGCGCGGCGCGTCGCCCGAGAGGCGCCAACTGTAGGTCGAGGGGCGCGGTCTGGCGAGTCAGGGCGGCGGGTTTCGAGAGGGATTTCGAGAGGGGTCTCGCGGGGGTATCTCGAGAGCGAAATCCAAGCGAAATCCAGGCGAAATCGCGCGGAATTCGATCGTTCCCGCCCGCCCCTCACCGTCGCCTGCGCGCGCCGGCACCCGCGAACCCGCCGAGCCCAAGCAGCGCGAACGCGCCCGGCGCGGGGATCGACGCGAGGTCGTTGAAGCTCAGCCCCGGCGCCGTCGCAGCGGTGAAGGTGCGCACGCCGTTCGCAAGGTTCACCGAGTAGATGTTCGAGCCCTGCATCGCGAAGAGCCCCGTGTTTCCGAAGGCGATCTGCGCACTTGACGACGCCGACGGATTCAGCATCGTCGACGGCGCACCGAGCGCATTCAGGTCGAAGCGGATGAAGCCCGCAGAGCACGCCGCATAGGTGAGGCCGGCTGGGTTCGACGCGATGTCGCCGAAGGTCGCGTTGTAGGGGAAGGCAAGCGGCAGCACGCTCTGCGTGAACCCAGCCCCGGCCGGCGTCAGCCGAAGAATCGAGTTCGCAGTGCCGTTCCGAATGGCCCAGAAGCTGCCGTTGTAGAAGGTGCCCGAATACACCACGCCAGGCGCGGTGATCGCGCCGAGCGTCGTCTCGACGCCACCCACATTGCGCATGAAGAACCGCGTGGTGCCGCTCTGGCGCACATAGTAGAAGGCGCTGTTCGCGGCGTCGTACGCAAGGCCGTTGCCGTTCGTACTGCCGACCGTCAACGACGGCGTCGCGGCGACGAGCGTCGTCGCGCCGGTGCTGGTGTCGATCTGGTGGATGCCCCGCCCCGCGCCTGCGTTGAGCCCGTAGACAAAGTCCGCATGCGCGGGGGATTCGGCGCACGCAAGGGCGAGAAGCGGAGCGGCGAGAACGGACGCGAGACCGAGAGATGCGCTGCGTGACATGGCGAAACTCCTTCGCAGGCCCGAGGATGGAGAGCGAGGGGTGGGCCTGACGGAAGGAGTCCGCGCGGGACAAGCGCTTCTCTCAGCCGATTGTCCGCGATTTCACGCGCGTGCCGCGGCGCGACTCGATCTGCGCCACGATCTCGCTCCTGCGCGCCTCGAACCGCGCGCGCTCGTCGTTGTCCAGATAGCCCCCAAGCGCCCGCGCGTAGGTCCCGATCGCCTTGCGCGGGCGTCGGAGCGAAAGCTGCACCTCGGCGAGCGCCTCGAGCGCCACCGCCCGCTCAGCCATCCATCCGCGGCTTCGACGCAGCACGCGAAGTGCCTCGCCGGCATCGCCAGCCTGCACATACGCAAGCGCAAGTTCGGGGCACGAGAGCTCGAGCCCGCGGCAGGCCGCGAGCACGCGCGCGCGGGTCTCGCGGTGCAGCGGATGCGCGAGCGCGTGAAGGATGTCGTCGATGTTGTCGTCGGTCAGTTCGGAGAGGTCTGCCTCGCCGAGAAGCGCCGCGTACACGCCTCGCAGCTTCTCGTGCTCGGCGACCGAGCGGCTTGCATCCGCGTCGTCGTTCCAGCACGCGAAGTACGAGATCCACTCGATCGCGTTTCGCCGCATAAGTTCGTCCCCACACTCGCGGCGCAGCGCGTCGAGCGCCGCTTCGTGCGTCTCGTGCCCTTCAAGCAGGCGCTTGAATGTGTCGTGGGCGCGATAGGAGTCGTCGTCGTACCACGCGCTCGCCGTGAGCGGCTCGACCTTCGCAAGCCCTGGCATCGCGGCGCCGCACGACCTCGCGAGCCGCGCGATGTGTCCGTCGAACGCCTGCGCGATCGCCGCGTCGGAGTGATGCGTGTAGAGGCGAAAGGCGTAGAGCCGCATATCGCGGTCAAGCGCGACGATCCTGCGGGCGACGGCGTCGCCGCGCGCGTTTCGCGCAACGAGCGCGCACTTGTTCGCGTCGGCCGCGACTACGATCGTCGAGTAGAAGTTCAGCGCGTGCGGGCTCAGGCAGGTCTTGAACCACGCGCCGATCTTGAGGATCTCGAGCGGGTCGCGCTCGAGATCGATGACAAGCCGCCCAAGCGCAGGGTGCTCGACCACGGTCGGCTCGACGCCGCGCAGCCAGCGATCGGTGTCGATGCCCGCCGTCCGCGCGCGCGCGAGCCAGCGCGCGTTCGCGGGGTCGTCGAGATGGCCTCGCCACGCGCCGTGCGCATGTGCGGCGAGCACGCGGCCCGCGAGACGCTGGTGTTCGATCTCCACTTCGCTGATTCCGCGCAGGCAGCGCGCGGTCAACGGGTCGGCGAGCCATTCGTTCGGCACGGTCATGCCGAGGGCGCCCTCGATCGCTGCGAGAAGCGCGCGGTGGATCGCGGCGGTCCACGCCGCCAGCCGCAGCCGCTGCGCACGCTTCGCGACGCGCGCGAGAATCCGCTCCTCCTTCGAGGGGGCGAAGGACTGCGGTGCGTCGAGGCGTGCGCGGAGCGCATCGCGGCGGCGAAGCAGCGGCAGGGGTGCCGACGCGCCGTCCTGTGCGATCAGCGAGTCGATCGCGGCAAGCTCCTTCGCGAGCTCCGCGTGCGAAGGAAGTGCGCGCGCGACCTCGTCCGCCGCGGCCTGAAGCGCGCCGGGCTCATGTCGCATGAGCTCCTCGACCGCGAGGCGAAGCGTCTCCGAGCAGCCGCGCGGAAGCGAAGGCGCCGAGAGCGCGAGATCGGCGTCGGCTGCGCTCGTGACTTCATGAAGATCGATGCGGCACTGGCTGGCATCGAACACGGCTTCGAGAAATCGAAGCACATCCGCAGCGTGACCCGCAAGGACGAGGTCGCCAAGCCACGGCACCGTGGCCGTGCCCAGCGCCTCGAGCCCATCGGGAGCGCGCGGCTCGTCGTCATCCTCCGGGTCGACAAGCTTCGCGACCTTCGCCGCGATCGCGCCGAAGCGCGTGGGGTCGCCGCCGGAGATCTCCCACAGAGAACGAAGAAGGGCTCCGGGGATCCTGCGGTCGGGGTCCGCCGCCCGCAGTGCGCGCGCAACGAGTGCTGCGGTGCGTGCATCGGGCGCGAAGTCGCAGGCCACGCCGAGCGCAGCGGACAGTTGCGGCGGATCGCGCGCGATCGAAGATGGGTCGACCGCAGCGAGCGCCTCGACCGCAGCGAAGAAGTGCGCAGGCGCGGGCGCGGGCGTCTTGAGCGATGTCCGCTGCCATGCCCAGTGGAGATGATCGAACACCTTCGGCCACTCTGCGACCTGCGTGGATGCGCGCGAAGGCCGCGCGAGGTGCTTGGTGAGGTACTGGGCGAGGGCGTGCAGCCACTTTTTGTTCGGAAGGTACCCCGTGCACCAGCTCGACAGTTGTCGTGCCGCGGCATGCTGCGACGGCGCGATGGCGTTCAGCCGATCGAGGATCCGCGCGATGTCGGCGAGTTCAGCCGAGCCCGCATCGACCAGCATCTCCACTGCGGTTCGGATGATCTCGCCGTGAAGTTCGGACCCCGCGGTCGTGGCCAGCAGGCGCATCGCAACCGTGCGTTGCGTCGGACGAGCGGCGGCGAGCTCTGGATAGCGCTGCAGGAGCGAAACACCAATCGGCAGGGACTCGTCAATCCGCACCCAGCTCGACGGCCGCAGAAGAGCCGCGCGCCACGCCGCCGTCGACGCAGGCGAGTGTTCGGAGAGGAGCTCGAGCCACCGGATTGCCTGCGCAAGCGCGTCAGGCGACGCGAGCGCGGGCCCTGCAACCGCGACGATCTCGTCCACGCATGGCGCGAGTTTCGCAAGGTCCTTCGCAGCGAGCGGCGTGAAGCAGTAGGTCCACGCAAGCGCGCGTGCGAAGGCGGAAGGCTCTGCAGACCGGGCGCCAAGCGGCGGGCCAGGCGGCATCCCAGGCGGCATCCCAGGCGGCATCCCAGGCGGCATCGCGGGAATGGGCGCGTTCGACGCGTGCACCGCGCGCAACGCTGCGATCGCAGCGCTCGCGCGCGACTCCCACGCAGCCGCGTCGCCCACGATGTCCTTCCACACGCGAGGAAACGCCTTCGGCAGCGCAGACGCGGCCTTCGCGGCCTCGCGCAACTGCGCGTCGGAAGGAAGCCGCGACGGCGCCGCGGGCCATGACCCATCGCGCGGAACATGCATCCAGCCCCAACCGTTCGCGCCCGTCCGCACGGGAAACCCACGCAACGACCCAAACGCAGCCGACAGCTGCGTCTTCGCAGCATTCTGCCGCTGCGTCAGCGAAGTCACCTTGTTCCGATCGGGTTGAATGCAGGCCTCCGCGAGGATGCTAACACGCGGTTTCGGCGGCAACGCGAGGGGCGGGGGTGGGGGATGCGCCATACTGAAGGGGTGCCCGACACCCCTCCCGACATCGCCACTCTCTACCTCGCCACGATCGTCACCATCGACGACCACGGCCTGTGGCGCCCCGCGCACGAAGTCGGCGCGCGGCTCGGCACGCTGCATGTCATCACCGCGTGGAACCCGGGCGACGAACGCCCCGCGCGCGAGGTGAACGGCCGCGCGAACGAAGCGCTGCGCGCCGACCTCGCGCGGCGCGGCCTCGCGCCCATGCGCGCGCTCGGCAGCGACCCGAACTCGCCCCACGCCGAGGAAAGCTGGGCCGTCGCCGGCTTCAACGACCGCGACGCCCGCGAACTCGGCGCCAAGTACCGCCAGGTCGCGGTGTTCCGCATCACGGCGACGCGGCAGACGGTGCTGGGGTGCTTTGCGGAGTGGGAGGTGGGGAGGGCATTGTGAGGGCGCGATTCGCGTCGGCCCGCCGCTCGACCGCTGCGATCCTGCCGCCTCTGCTATTGTGAACGCTGCGCACAAGCGCCAGACATGTCGAGGGGAGATAGAGACGCATGATTCCGGTCATCTTGCATGTGCCGCACGCAAGCACGGTCATTCCAAGCGAGTGCCGAGCGGACTTCGTGATCGACGACGCGGCGCTTCGGCAGCACATCGCCGCGTCGACGGATCACTTCACCGATGAACTCTTCGCGCTCTCTGGGCCCCGCGTCACGACGGTGGCGTTTCCGATCAGCAGGCTCGCGGTCGACCCCGAGCGCTTCGAGCTCGACGCGCAGGAGCCGATGGCTGCGCGCGGGCTCGGCGTGCTTTACGAGCGCGGGCACAACGGCGAGCGGATCCGAGCGCCGCTCTTGGCCGAGCGTCGGGCGTGGTATCTCGACCGCTGGTATCGCCCGCATCACGCTGCGCTCGAGGCGGCGGTCGAGCGCGCGCTTGCAAGCCACGGTCGCGCGCTCATCATCGATTGTCACTCGTACCCCGACACGCCGCTTGCGGTCGACCTCGACAAGTCGACGCCTCGCCCGAGCGGTTGCCTCGGCACGAGCGGCATCCACACGCCGCGCTGGCTGGTCGACGCGGGCCTCGACTTCGTGGCGCAGCAGGGGTGGACCCTCGGGGTCGACAGGCCCTACGCAGGCACGATCATCCCGATGCGGTACTTCGAGAGCGACGCACGCGTGATGTCGGTCATGATCGAGGTCAACCGCAAGCTGTACATGACCCTCGACGGCGACACCGCGCGAAAGTCGAGCGGGTTCGAGGAGACTCGCCGCATCGTGCAGGGCTTGATCGCCGCGATGCGTGCCGAGGCGACGAAGCGTGGCGCCGCCGAGCGGCAACCTGTGATCAGTCTCAGCGCCTTCGACTGCTGGTTCATGAAGGATCCGTATCCGGAAGACGACGACGAATCCGAGGTCGACCCCGATCGCGGGGAAATCTTCGAGAAGATGGAAGAGAGCCTCCCGAAGAGCGCGATTCCCCTCGGAAGGCTCGACGACGAGATCGCCGACAGGCCGTGTCTTTCGTGGGAGATCGAAGAGCACTTCTATCTCCTGCGGCTCCGCGCTCAGAAGTTCGAATGGGCGCTCGTGCGGATCCACTGGGACGACAACTGGGGCCGCTACGAATGGGAGAACGACGCGCGAGGCTCGGGCTTCAAGAACGCGGATGACGCCGCCTACCAGCTGATGAAGGCGGTCATCAAGAGCTGGAACATGGACGAGGACGCAGAGGACTACGAGCCGTACGGCGCGTTGCTCGACCGCCTGAAGCGGATGGCGGAGAAGCAGGCGACGCGCAAGCCGCGAAAGCGCAAGGCGCAGCGTCCCAGCGCTGGCGAGTGATCGCGGAACAGTTGCCTGAGATCAACAATCCGAAGAAAGGACCAACGATGGAACAGCCAATGTCTGAAAGAAGCAACGCAGGCGATCTCGCCGCAGTGGGGCCGATCCTGGCCGAGCACAAAGCCGTACGGGCGCTTCTCAAGAAGACCTTCGGCAAGGACCAACTGGAGACGGCGCTCGAGTTGCTGAAGACGGGGAAACTCGACGACGGCCTCGGCGCAGCGGTCTTCAACCTGCTCACCGACAAGATCGAGAACGACGCCAAGACCGTATGGAAAGGCAGGCTCGGCGACGACCCCGAGGGCTTCCCCGTATCGGTGATGAGCTGGGGCGGCGTGTTCTTCGTGACGACGCCCGAGTTCGAGAACATCGGATACTTCCGCACCCTCGACGACGCCGTCAGCTACATCGAGTGGAACTGGGATGATGTGGTGGAGAAGTGAGGGCGCGCGGGGCCGTGGTGACCGCGTAGCAGCGGCGTACTCCGCACCTTCGCACCCATGCCACATCGCACGCAAGCGATCAAGATCATCCCTGCTGAACGCGCTCCTTCACCCAAGTCATGATCTCTACGAACTCGGAAATAGCACTGGAGGCCCCAAGCTCCGCAAGGCTGAACGATGGCTGCATCCCCGCCCGATCAAGTCCAATTGGTTCTTTCAGGATGGTGTTGAGCCGACGCAGCAGTTCTTCGCGGGCCTCAGTCGGCTTCATTCCACCGCCGCGGTTCGCAAGGTGGCCAAGCTGGAGTTTCACACGCCCGTCGACATTCATCGCGATGGGCCACACCATCTTGTCATCGATGGGAATCTCGGGAACAAATGAGCCGCTCTTTGCAGTGGTGAAGCCGATATTCACCCGATGCTCCCGACACCATGCCATCAACTCGGAAACAGCCGCTTCGGCAGCCTTCCCATGTCTCTTGAGAATCTCGTCGGCAAACGACTCCTCGTCCCAATCGGTCCTCTCCGAATCTGTCCGACGACGCTTCTCCCAAGCACCCGTTGTCAGGCCGACAACGCGGGGAACGAGGATGTTCAGCTGGCCATCGCTGTATTGGCGGACCTCTACGCCGACCACCTCGATGGTTGCGAAGCGCTCGTTGAGGAACTCGATCATCCTGATGAGGTGCCGCGGAAGCTCGTCTGCAACAAGGACAAGTCGGATATGCCCACTGCGAAGCGACTCGTCGGCGCGCTGCCAGAACTCGTTAATTCTCTTCGCGCTGTTCGGGGTACGCGAATCTCCGTCGTCTTCCTGTAGCTCGAGAGTCGGACCAAACAGTTCCTCGATCTTGGCTTCAGACTTGTGCGTGTCTTCAAACCACCTGCGCATTTCTCCAGCCGCCCAAGATTTGGCGCTGTTTGCGGCGTCCTCGATCACCTGCCCGATCACTTCACGCCGGATACGCGGATCGCTGCTGCGCTTGACCTCGACAAGCGTCGGAGTGCCGTGCTGATCAATGAAGAGATGATCAAGGCGCCAGCGCAGAGCTTCGCCGCTGGTGGCCGACACCGGCGCCTCGCGCTTGACGAGCAAGAATCGAAGCTCCTGTCTCGCAAACATCTGATCGCCTGCAAGGAGGGCGGGGTTTCGCTCAAGGAGTGCCTGCAGATGGGATTCCTCAGCGAAGGCTGTGGTCTGCAGCGCTGCAGTGCTGCCGTCGGCGTTCACGACATGGACTTTCGTCGGCATGCCTGCGGATTCTATTCGGATGGAGATCGGCGGTACAGACGCGATCGATACGCTGAGAGCGCGCGTCATGGGGCTTTCATTCGGACGGCCGCCAACCGCTGCGCCCTGGACGCTAGCAGTTTCGATGCCCCAGTTTGGACTTAAATCGAGTTCGCTTCGCGTGGTAGTGCGGAGAGGCAGCAGCCTGCTTGCGTGCCACGCATCATGGGCGCGCTATGCCCGAAGCCACCCCGTGAACTTCTCCTCGCGCAACGGCTCGCTCATCCACGACTGGTCCGGCATGGGGTCGCGCATGCACTCCTCGACCGTCCGCAGCCGCTGGACGGAAACCGATGACGGCGTGCCCCTCATCGTGATCCACGAGATGGCCCGCGCTTGCGAGATCGCGTTGGCGACATCTGCCGTCAGCCTCACATCGCCCATCACATAGTCGCAGACGGCCTTGTGATTGCCCGCGCGCCATTGCTTTGGCGCGTCGGCGCCGTCCATGAGCTTCGTCGCGCGGATTCCCATTCCCTCGCCGACCTTTCCCAGCCCGACGGGGAAGCCCTTGAGCTTGAAGAACTGGAACATCGGGTCGTAGAGCTTCAGCGCCACCCGGCGCGCGGCAGCCATGTCGCCCGCGGCGTGGCCGATCCAGCGAAGGTCGAACGAGAGCCCGTTCCAGGCGACCAGCATGTGGCCCTCGCGCTGCATCGCCTCGAGGTAGCTGAGGAGTTCGCGCGCATGCGAGCGCTCGAGGTTGGTCGTCGGCACTCCGCTTGCGGACTTCGACAGCCAGAGGCGCTCCTCTCCGCCGACGACCTTCGTCGCCGCGACCGAGATGTCGAAGGGTGCGTAGCGATCGAGGTCCTCGCCTGGGCGAAGCTCGAACTCGTTGGAGATTTCGATGTCGAAGGTGAGGAGTGCCATGGCTTGACTTACCGGGTTGGATCCGCCCGCCAGACGAGTGTCTGTGGCGAGCGTTTGCCGAGCACGCGTTCGCACCGGAACTCCCGGCCAAATGCGGTGAACTTCCGCCCGATTGGATGGTCCGTGCGAGGCGCGCGCCAGAGTTCGGATTGGTCGGCGTCGCAGTTCATTCCGGCGCCGTCTGTGACGACCAGTCCACCAACCTCGAGCTTCGCCACGATGCGCTGGAAGAGCGTGTTTCCAAGGAAGGGAATGCCGCTCGATCCCTCGCCCTCGGTCGGGCCGTCGCGACGGAACACGAACACAGAGATTCGATCGACCATACGCAGCGCCTCAACCGAGTCGAACGCGCGAAGCGTCGCCGACTTCGGCGCCCCGGGCCGAACGGAACACGTGCCATCCAGAATCCGTCCGCTCCCGACGGGCCTGAGCGTGCTGGGATTTCGGACCAAGTGCAGATCGGTGCGTCCACTCGCGAGCTCTGGAGCAAACTGGTGCGTGCGTTCGCGCGTCGCGACGAAGCCGAGTTCTTCTCGCAGGACCTGAACGGAGTACGGCGAGACGTCGGAGGCCTCGAGATGGTCGAACTCGTCGGACAGCAGTTTCGCCATCCGCGCGACGTCTTGGCCGCAGCAGGGGTGGAAGAGGACGCGTTTCATACCAGCATCACGCCGCCTCGCCGCCATCCACGCCGCTTTGAGGGCGCGTTTTGTTACGGCCTCCCATGGCCGTAGCCCAGTCAACCATGACATTGCGCAGGCAGGCCGGCGTCAGCCGAATCGCCTCGAGCGGCAATTCAGCATCCCTCTCGGGCTTACCAATCCGTTGCGCAAACACGAACTCTGCAATGCTGTCACTGCCTGGGTTCTTGAGGGTCCAGATGTTTCCATGAGCAAACGCATTGCGCAGCAAATTCACGAGCCGCGCGACTTGGTAGCCATCAGGAACCGCACGCCAGTCCCACTCGGCGGGATCGCGGCGTTTCGATGCGTACACCCCTTCGCACCAGGACGGTGGCGATGCGGTGCCGAACAGCTTTGAGACCGGTTCGCGGAAGTACGTCTGGTGGCGGTGCCACCGGTCCGTCACCACTCTTCGTGGCGCTGTCGGCGTACTACTTTGATGCCCCTTGATTTCGGCTGCCAGCCCGATGCGATCCGCTACGGCACAAATGGAACTCGCAGTCAGGGCAAGTAGCAGCGTGCATTCAAGATTGGCTTCCTCTGCGCTCGCGAAGTGTTGCCGGAGCAACGCGAGGCAACGAAAGGGGAACTCCTGCTCAAACTCGGTGTAGTTGCTCACGAAACGACCTCCACGAATTCTGCGACTATTCTCAGGCCGCCCGTCCCCTCATCACCCTCTTCGACCGCAAGCTCGATCGCCGGGTACTCCGGGTTCAACGGCTGCAACTCAATCCGCGTGTGCCGCCATTCACCCGTCGCCCGGTCCACCATCTTCTCGCTGTGATAACGCTTGAGCGTGAGCCCGAGCGGGAACCCCGCCTCGCTGACGGACTGGTGGGACACCAGCAGGTTCCTGCCCTCGCGTGAACCACCCGTGTAGGGCTTGAACAGGCACCACGCCCCATCAGCCACCAGCGGCTCCATCGATCGCCCCGAGATCTTGGCCACGAACATCCCCGCCTGCAGCGTGGGCATGCCGTCCCACTCGATCCAGTCGGTGGCCTCCTCGCCGTACAGCGACTCCTGCTCCGACGAGAATCCGCCCGCCGCGACCGCAAGCGGCACCCGCGGCACGGAGGTCTTCCACCGCTCGCTCGGCTTTGCATCGACGATTCGGAACGGAAGCGGGGCGGGGGTGAACCCTGCGTGCCGTGCAAGCGCCTCATCAAGATCAGCCACTTCACGCACGATCTCATAGTCCCACACGCCATACGCACCCGCGTTCGTCACCGCGGTGCACCAGCGCATGGCCGCAGCGGCCTTCGACTGGACGGCCTGTTCGTCCCAGATCTCGCCGCCGCCGCCCTTGACCTCGATGATCAGGAACTTCCGCGATCCATCTGCCATCGCCAGCGCGGCGATGAAGTCAGGCTCGTACGCGCGCTCGGCGCCGTCGTGCTCGTACTCAAGCCGCATGTCGAACCCGCGCGCATTCGGCAGCCAGGCGCGCACATGCTCCGACCAGTCGAGCGCGCGCGCGACCTGCGTCTCGACCGAACTCCGCGGCGCGAACGCATTGAGATGCGACTTCTCGATCAGCTGCACAGGCCGCTTCGTGTGCTCGTTCACATCGTGGCTGCGCAGCATCCGCTTCATACGGTTCACGACGGGCAGCACCTTCGCGTTGCCGCCGCCAGCAAATCCCATCTGGATTCCCTGCGACAGCGCCTCGACCGCACGGCGCAGGTTTTTCTCGAACCCAAGGTCGCGCTGGTCCTGCCCTGCCTTCAGCCGAAGCCGCCGCTCGATGTAGCGGTTGGTGATCGCAAAGATGTCGGCGAACAGCCGCGCCGTCATCGCGACCTGCTCGACTTCGGGCTTCTTCTTCTGTCCGTCGACCAGCCGCTGCGTCACCCGCTGTGCGATCGTGAACGCGATCCGCTGCGGGTGGATGTTCGCGTAGTACGCATCGCGCGTCTGCCGCTCGATGTCGGCCGCCACGCCGTGCACAAACGCCGCCTCATCCTTGTACCCACGCACCGCCTCGACCTCGACCGCGACGGGCTCGTCATGCAGGATCAGCTCGGGCACCTTGTCGACATCGCACGACACGCCCGACTCGACCAGTTCGTACACGAAGTTCTCGACGCGCGGCGTCTCGATCGCGAACGCGAGCTTCTCCTCCACCGCCCGGATATGGTTCGTGGGCTTATCCTCGGGCTCCTCGGCGTCGTCGGTCTCGCGCCCCTTGAACGGGATCAGCGAGAACGGAATGCCGTACACATCCACATACTCGGGCTCGAGCCGATCCTCGGTGCGCCCGCCGACATCGACCTGCCGCGTCGCGTAGCTCCGTCGCCGCAAACCACGGCCCACGACCTGCTCGCACAAGAGTTGCGAGCGGAACGGCCGCACACCCAGGATCTGCGTGACATTGTTCGCATCCCAGCCTTCGGTCAGCATCGATACGCTGACGACGCAGCGCACACTCTCGCCAGCCTTCCCAGGCTTGCCGATGGTGTCGATGATCTCGCGCATCCGCGCGACCTGCTCGTCCTTGGTCGCGCCATCCTCGCTCTGCAGCGCCGAAAGCAGCTTGCTGTCGATCCGGAAGGTGCGCGTCACGCCCTCCTCGTTCTTCAGCTCAGGAAACGCGCTGTTGTCGAACACCTTCTGCGCGTCCTTGCCTTCGCCCACGACGCGCTCGCCCGAGATCATCCGGTAGAAGAACTCGGCTGTATCGGTCTCGGGACAGACGACGATCATCGCAGGCGGAACGACCTCGCTCGTCCGGTTCAACACCGCCTGCCGGTACTGCTCGTATCGCTGCATCCACTGCGAGTACAGGGTCACCAGCGCGCCTTGCGCCTCGCGGTAGAGCGCCTCGGGCTTCCAGCTCGACTTGTTCAGCCGATCGGCCGTTCCCATGCGCGCGACCATGTGGTCCCACAGGCGGAAGTACTCCGGATCCGGTCGCCCCGCGTCGTCGGTCGGCCCGCTGCCACCGCCGGGCGACACCTGCTTGATCGGAATGCGCGGGATCTTGACGATTCCGCTCTCGATCGCGTCAACCAGTCCGAAGTCGGTCACCAGCCACGGGAAGGGGGCTCCTTCGGGAAAGCCCGAGCCGCCAAGGTAGAACGGCGTCGCCGAAAGGTCGATCGTCGCCAGCACGCCCGGGCGCCGCTCGCCGCGGTCATCCTTGCCAAGCAGCCCAGAGTTGTTGATGCGGTCGAGCCCCGCGAGCCACACGCGTGCTTCTTCCAGCTCGTCCTCGAATCGCTTGCGCTCTTCGCGTGTATCGCCCGCAACCAGCTCGGCGTCGCCATCGATCGCTTTCGGCCGCCAGCAGTGGTGGCCCTCGTCGTTCAGCACCAGGATCGGCAGCCGCTGCGCGAGCTCGCCCAACCGCCCGAGCGTGAACGCACGCTCGTCCTCGGCGCCCTTGTCGACCACCTTGTACGAGACGCCGCCCTCGCTGTTCTCGCTCTTGAGCCCGAACACATGCCAGTTGGTCACCAGCACCTTGCCTTGCTGCAAGTACTCGCGGTACTTGAGCGGCACGATGTCGAACGCCTCGTAGTAGTTCCCAGCGTCCTCGGGCCGCAGCACGGCCAGTCGGTTGCGCACCGTCAGGTTCGGCGCGCACACCAGCACCGCGCTCGGAAACTCCTGCGACATCGGGTTGCGCCCGCGGTTGCAGAACGCCCACGCGATGGTCATCGCCATCACCACCGTCTTGCCACTGCCCGTCGCCATCTTGCACCCGAGGCGCCGCAGCGGCATCCAGTCGGGGTCGGCGGGGCGGTCGCACAGGGTCGGGTACGCGCTCGTCGCGCGCACGCCCAGATCCTGCGGCACCTCGCCCGCGAGGAGTCGGCGCAGGTCGGCGTCGGTCAGATCGAAATTCTTGAACCCCGTCCGTGACGACCGCCCGGGAATGCGCAATTCGAGCAGGTAGATCAGCGTCTCGACCGCCTCGAGCTGGCAGAAGAAGAGCCGCCTGCTGCGCTTCTCGTCGCACCAATGGCGCAACAGATCCTTCGTCACCTCGCTCGCGCCGCGGTACCCGCTCTCGCGCCAGCGCCGCACATCGGCCCGCAGCGCGTTCACCAGCGGCAGGTCGTCGCGGTTCTCCTCTGCAAAGAGATCAGTCTGCGACGACCCCGTCCGCGCGGTCTTGTAGTAGTAGCCCGCCTTGCGCCGCCCAGCGGTGCGCCGCGGAACGCCGCCTTCATAGAGCCAATGCTCCGACGGCTCGAGGTACGGGCTCGACAGGATCGGGTCGGGCACCGCTTGTACTGGCACCTTGTCGAGCATGTCGGCCGCTTCAACCGCCGCATCCGCGTTCGCGCGTCGCCGTGCCATCGATCAGCCACCCTTCCCGCGCGCCGTCGGAAGCGCCTTGACCGTCATCACCTCGTTGCCGCGCGCATCGATCGCCTTGACCGCGATCCGCCCATGCGTGCCCGCGCGGAACGGCAGGCTCGTGCGCCCCTTGAACGCCTCGAACGCCTCGGGGTCTGCCGAAGTCCCGAGTGCCTTCGCGATCTTCTCCCACGCATGCTGGTTCGGGAAGAACGCCTGGCACGCGCAGAAGCATCGCCCGTCGTAGTCGCTGTCGAGGAACCACGCGCTCACCTTCTCGCCCTTGGTCGAGGTAACCGTACCTTCGACGGGATTGAAGATGTCGACGCCCTCGAGTGTGGCGGTGAACTCGCCATCGCCCGCATCCTCAACTGTGACCGCCGGCAGTCCGAACACCGTGAACAACTGCTGGTTCGACCCCTTCGTGTCCTGCTTCAACAGCGCGTCCATCGTCGAGTTCAGCTCGGGCCGCATGTGGGCCAGATGCAGGCGCGCCTTGGTGCTCTTCGATGAGCCGATGTTCACGATCTCCGCCGTCGCCTCGGGCGCGAAGGCAAAGCCCGCGATGATGATGTCGTCGTAGTACTTGGCACGACGCACCGCGGCTTCGATCTGCTGCGCGGTGACGGGGCCGAACTCAGGGCCGAAGATGATGCCGACGGTGGCATCTTCCTTGCCAAGCTCGACGGCGCGCGCATGGACACCCGACATCTCGCCACCATCGACCAGGCTCTCGACCTTTGCGAATTGCATGCGCCGGTTGTTCGGGAAGGTCACGCCGTCGGCGCGCAGCTTTTCGATCATGCGCTGGATATAGGCGATCGCGTTCTGCTGCCGCGAGCGGTCGGCATCGAGCTGGGCCTCTGGCTCGAACTCATTGGGCGTGAGGTCGGTCACGGCGCCGTCCTCGGTCAGCGAAAGCTCCTCGGGGATGACGCCTTCGACGGTGAACGGCCCCGACACGCGCACCACGCCCTTCACAACTTCGGGCTGGTCAACCAGTTCCTCCTGCTCGGCGTTGTCGCTGATGCACTTGTTCACTTCGTCCATCTTCGCACGCCAGGCGGCGCGATACGCCGTCACGGCGTCCTGCAGCGGCTTCGGCCAATCGGGGTCGGTGCCGAAGGGGACTTCCCAGTCGTACCAGCCCGTGAACTTGGCATCGACCGTCCACTTCTCCTTCGGATCGCGGTTGTCGGGCGGAAGGATCCAGCGCCGGCGATCGGCGTCGGTGATCAACTTCTTGCCTTCGGCCTTCTCCTTCGCGGCAAGCTTCTCCTTGAGCTTCGCGCGGAGCGCGGCGGGAATGGATGCAAGGGCGTCGTTTGCGGCCTTCAGCTTCGCGGCAAGGATCGGCTCGTGCTTCGCGAAGATCGGGTCGAGGTTCTGGTTCTGTGCGATCGCGCCGAGCGTGATGTGTGGGACGGTCTTGTACTTGAAGCCCGAGCCGGGATTCTCAGCGCCAAGCGCGTTCTGCGGGCCGGCGCTCGTTCGGTAGTGGTCGAACTTCGCGGTAAGCAGGCGCTGGCGCGCGATCGAGAGCGCGACGCGGGAGGTGTCGATCGTGATCCATCGGCGGCCCCATTGTTCGGCGACGGCAGCTGTAGTGCCTGATCCGCAGGTGGGATCGAGGACGAGGTCGCCAGGGTCACTGGTCATGAGCATGCAGCGCGCGACGGCCTCTGCAGCAGTCTGAACCACATAGAGCTTCTCGGTGCCGACTGCCAAGTCATCCCAAATGTTGCTGATCTCGTATGCGGGAAAGTCGTCGAGAAAGCGCACGTAGCGAGCAGTACCGCCCGAAGTATGCAGCCTCTCGACACTCCGAAGCCTTGACATTCCGCCAAAATTGGTCTTCCAACTTCTTCCACCTCCTGCAGCAAAGCTACGGCCGCGAAGTTCAAAGTCAAATGTGCACGTAGGAGTAAAACCTGACGAAGCAAGATTGTCGAACTGAAGCGCTCGTGCGCCGCCTGCCTCTGAGTCCTGCCAAGTGGTGATTCGACCATCAGCCCATTGGGCCAAGTCGTAACGTGCACCGGTCGACGCGCCCTCTCCCACACGCTTTATTCGATGCAACTGTCGATACTTGAGATGAGACGCATCGACCGTAGCCCAAACAATGTAGTCACATACGGACTTGAGTCCCCGCGTACCGAGACCGCCAGTCTTTTTTAGGACAATGATGCTGACCAGGTTCGCTGCTCCAAACTGATCTTGAACAATCTGCACAGCGGAGTCGAGATGAGCATCGCCGATCTGGACAAACAGCGAGCCCGAGGCGGTCAGCAACTCTCTTGAAGCGCGAACGCGGTCTCGCAGATAGCTGAGGTAGGAGTGAGTTCCGAGGTGCCAAGTATCTCGAAAGGCGCGAACCATCTCTGGTTCTCGACTCATCGACTCCGCGTTCTCCTTCACATCGCGCCTTCCCACCTCCGGCTGAAAGTTGCTCGCGAACTTGATCCCATACGGCGGATCGATGTAGATCATCTGCACCTTGCCCGCGAGGTTTTCGCGGTGCGCAAGGCTCGACATTACCTGCAGGCTGTCGCCGAGGATGAGGCGGTTCGCCCAGTCGACATCGTGCTTGTAGAACTTGAGCGCCTCGGAGTACGACTGCTCGGGCTGCGCGAAGAGCGACCGCTCGGTGTCCTCACGCTGCGCCGCGCGCAGGATGGCCTGTGCGCTGATGCGCTCGTGGATGTGCAGGGCGACGGGGTCGACGCTGAAGTGCCCGCGCGCGTGCTCTTCCTGCTTGTTGGCCCACTCGAGCCACGGCTGCTCCCAGTTCTTGCCGACGGCGCGCAGGATCTCCTGCTCGCCCGCGTCGAGCCGCTCGCCCCGACAAGCCTTCTCGACGACCGCCGCCACGCGGTCGGCACGGCCCGTCGGATCGAACCGCAGCACCGGGTCGAGGTGCGGCGAGTACGCGTACTTCACGCGCCCCTTCTTAGGCATCTCGCCCTCGCCCGCCATCGCCGCACCCGGAAGGTTCTTCCGCTTCGCCGAGCCATGCCGGTAGTCAGCGGTGAGCGAAAGCCCCTCCGCCGCCGCCGTGTCGGCCGCCTTGGTGCGCTTCGATCCTCGTCCGCCAGTTCCATTCGCCTTCTTTGCCACGGTTGGGTCTCCCGAGAATGCGCAAGTTATCCGAACGCATCGCGGGTGAGAAGGCGTCAGCTGCCAAGTGGGCCATTTTCGAGATGCGCTTCGCACCTCCAGGGAGGAAACAGCAGACCCGCAACAAGACGGGCACGATGGTGTATTCTGTGATTTATGGGTGATTCGGATTCCGAACAGAAGATCTGGCCCGAGCCTGGGCACGCAGAGCGACCGTTCGCTCGCACACCGCCTGAATTGAAGACGCCCGTCTCACTTTCAGTTTGGATGTCGATCATCGGGGCGGCGCTCTTTCTGGTCTGCTTTTCGCTGCTGATTCCATCTGTATGGCAGGCCAGCGAACTGGACGCACGGGCGGCAACACTGTCTAAGTACACCGCTGACGCCGAGCGGCTCGCCGATGACGCCTCGCGAAGGCAGAAGACGGCCGAGGCAGATGCAAGGTCCGCCACATCCAAGCTCGATGGGGTGCAGGCAGACCTAAAGACCGAGGAAGCGCGGTTTGCGGCGGCGAAGGCTGAACTTGGGAAGGCGGAAGCCGCGAAGGTCGTCGCAGAGTCGGCGGCACGCGACGCGCTTGACAAGGCAACGCGAGACGCCGCCGACATCACGAGGGCTGCTCAGCAAAAGGTATCGGCGGCGGAGTCGCGACAGAATGAGCTTGAGCAGTTGGTGACGCAGCTGCAGTCGCGGAAGGCGACGCTCGATTCGGCGGTTGCCGCAGCGGAGTCGCGCGCGGCCGCGGCAGAGTCGCAGTCGTCTGCTGTGCAGCAGCGCCTTGAGGGGCTCAAGGCAAGCGAGACCGAACTGCAGAAGTCGCTCGATGCGCTCCGGCGGAGTCTCGATGCCATGCCAGGCTTGACCGAGCAGCTGGCGAAGCTGCAAGGCGACATCAAGGTACTGGAAGCGCGCCGTGTCTCTGAGCAGGCGCGGTTGGACGCGCTGTCGGCAGCGGTGCGGGAGGCGGAGTTGCTCGGGCAGGATGTCGGGCGGCTCAAGGCGGAGAAGCGAGATCTTGGCGCTGACAGAGATCGCCTCGCAGTTGAGGTCGATGGGCTTCAGCGCCGTATCGATTCGTTGAAGGCGGCCATCGCGTCCGCGGAGTCTGCGGAGCAGGCCGCTTCGCGTCTGAAGGCAGCCTATGAGGCGCTGATCAAGGTCATCACTGAACTTGGCAACCGCGGCGGCAACCCTGCGCCGGCGGGCACGCCATCGGGCAGCGGGGGAAGCGAATGATCATTCCGACTTTCATCGGGTCGGTCGCGTTGGGCGGCCTTGCGGGCATCTCATCGGTCGTGGCAGCCGTGATCGCGCGGCGTGCGACGAAAGAGGCGGACGAGATGCGTCGGCTCATTCCGCAGTGGAACGAGCTGCGTGATGTGGAGTCTCAGATCCTGAGCGCGAAGGCTGAGCTCGTGCGGTTGGATGCGAAGCGCGTCGAGCTTTCGGCGAGTGTGCAGAGGTCTGAAGCGCTGTCGGCCAAGATCCCAGGCCTCGAGAGGCACATCGCCGAGCTTGAAGCAAAGAAGGAGTCTCTCCTCCCGATGGAGGAGGAGTACAAGCGGCTCTCGCTCCTGCACAGCCAGAAGCGGATTGAGTTGGATCAGCTTCAGCAGGATCGAAGCGCGCTGGAACGGCAGCTGGAAGAGGCGAGGAACGCCACGGATCGCGAGCGAAAGGCGGCTGATGAGCAGCGATCGGCGGCAGCTGCCGCGAAGACTGAAGCGGAGATCGCGCGACAGCAGCGTGACGCCTTGGCGGCTGACGCGCGTGAATTGCAGTCGAAGATCGAAGTGCTTAATCAGCAGGCGTCGGAACTTCAGTCTGAGATCGCGCGCCTCTCCGCACAGGAGTCCGGGTTGCGAACCATGGTCTCACAGCATGAGCGCGCGTTGGAAGAGGTGCAACAGCGCATCTCGGAGGCGCGCGCGACGCTGGCTTCGGCGGAGTCGCGGCTCACCGAGCTTGCGAAGCGTGAGGAGCAGCTGCGCAAGACTGTTGCAGAGATCGAGAAGGAGATCCGTGAGCTGACGACCGAAGTTTCGCGTTTGCAGGCGGAGCGGGCCGGGCTGTTGGCGGAGATTGAGGCTCTTAAGCGTGAGATTGAACGGCTCAAGAAGGAGAAAGAGAAGATCGGGACTGAGACAACCGAACTTGCGAAGGCGCTTGCGAGCATGCGTGCATCGGCTGGCGGCGGGAGTTTCACGCTCTTCGAGGCGACGGAGGAGTTGCTTGTTCCGTCCATACCCCATAAGCAGGAAGCCGGAGAAGTCGCTTCGGAAGAGGAAGCGCTCAAATTGGTCGCAACGCATTCGAAGGCGCTTGGATTCCTCTACCCCGATCGAGTGCTCCGCGCCTTCCATACTTCGCTGAAGCTCGGCCGTCAGGCGCCTTTGCTTGTTCTTGCGGGCATCAGTGGTACGGGTAAGAGCCAGTTGCCCCGAATCTACTGCGATGCACTTGGAATCAACTTCCTCCCCATGGCGGTTCAGCCAGGCTGGGACAGTCCCGCAGACCTCGTCGGCTTCTTCAGCCATATCGAGCATCGGTTCAAGCCTACAGCGCTGGCGAGGGCGCTTGTCCAGATGGACGAGTACTTTGAGCGGTCGATGTCGGGGCTGAAGGCTGCTGATCTCAAGAAGTTCACCGATCTTCGTGAACCGAGAGAGGACGGCATGCTGCTGGTACTGCTCGACGAGATGAATCTCGCGCGTGTCGAATACTACTTCAGCGACTTCCTGTCTCGGCTTGAACTGCGGAATGCCGCGGGATTCGACCCAGACAATGAGGACATGCGAACGCGCGTCCAGCTCACGCTTGAGGTGCCGGGCGCACAGGGCGCTCTCAAGCAAATCGCCGTATTCCCTGGCGACAATGTGCTTTTCGTGGGCACGATGAATGAAGACGAGTCCACCATGGCGCTGTCTGACAAGGTGATCGACCGCGCGAATGTGCTTCGCTTCGGCAAGCCGAAAGATCTGAAATCAGAGACCGGGGGCGAAGGTGCGCCTGCCGAGTACTACCTCACGCGAGACCAGTGGCGCGAGTGGACTAGGTCGACGAGCGAGACGAGCCAGAACGCCCAGCGCGTCGACAAGATCAAGAATTGGACGGACCAGCTCAACGATGCGCTCGACGCAGTGCAGCGCGCGTTCGCACACCGAACCGCCGCAGCCATCAAGGCCTACTGTCTGGCCTATCCCGCAGGCCCGCTGAAGCCGGATGCAGCCCTCAAGCATGCGTTTGCCGATCAGATCGAGCAGCGCGTCATGCCGAAGTTGCGCGGCGTTGACCCGGCGACTCCCGACGGCCAGAGGACCATGGCAGGGTTGCAGGCGCTGATCCGTGAGTTGGGTGACGGGGAACTTGAAGAGGCCTTTGAGCGCGGACGGCAGGCGAACGACGGCCAGAGTTTCGTCTGGTACGGAGCGCGTAGGAAGGCATGATCGCTTCTTGTCCGTGGATGCGCGACGAAGAGATCGCGGCATGTGCGGTGAGGCCAGTTCTCGCACGGCCCGGTAGTGGCGCTTTCCGTGCACGCGGCTGCCGAGACTCGGCGGCGATCATCGGAAGTGAACCGCGCGAGACTGGCAATCGTCAGTTCTTCCATGAACTGCCGAGCAGTCACCCGTCGCTTGATCTTCGGCAGCTTGAGTTGCATGCCGATAGAGCGGACGATCAGTTCGAGGTGGGACGGGCCCTGCTTGTCCTGATTGGAGTCTGGCTTGACGCTGCTGAGAAGCTCGAGCAGCAACAGCGCACAGGCCTTGGCGTCGAGGCTTCCGCTGTTCTGAACGCGTTGCGCGAAGTTGAGGCCGAGGAGAGTCGTGACGCGCCTGACTCGCTCATCTATCGAATCGCGCGCGACGATCATGGCCGGCTCTCAGCGCTTTGCGGCGATCCACGCGTGATGCTGCGGCGCGAGCGGCAGCTCTGCCCGCTCGGCCGCGTCCGTGAGCTTGACGCGTCGTGCATGCGATGGCTTGACATGCAGCCGGGCCGCACCATCGCGGAGAAGGCTGGCACGAAGCAGCAGGTGCGCTCGATCGTTCGCGTTCGTTCGGCAGCGACCCTCGAGAATCGCGTGCTCCGCGATCTGATTCTTCGCGCCCAAGCAGTCGCGTCGAACTACTGCCGTACTAACTCGCGGTTCCAAAGAAGCACTCGCGTCGCGGCGGTTCGGCGCTTCGCGCGGGAGGTCTCGACCGCGTTCGAGCCAAGCGCGGTTGCAAGTGTGCCGGCGTTGAGCGGGTTTCCAACGCCGAACTATGTCTTGCAGAACAGCACGAAGTACAAGTATGTCTGGACAACCTGGCTCGCGCTGGTCAGGAAGCAGCAGCTGACTCAGTCGCTCCTCCACTGGGGCGGGCGCTGGATGTCGGAGTTGGCGCTTGTTGGCGTTCTGGATGCACTGCAGTCTTGGGAGGGCGCAGAGAATAGGCTGCATCACCTGCTGACATGGAGGGCCGAGCCTCATCAGGGTGAGTCTTTCGAGAGCGCTGCGCCGATTGGTGCGTACTTTGGAAAGGGCCGGAGCGGTCGAAAGCGTTTCGATGTCGCGCGCTCCAGCCAGCTTGCGCGTGGCGTCCGCCCCAAGGCGTGGGAGCCTTGGTCGCAGCTCCTGCCAGACTTCGCCGTGGTGTCGGCTGATGCAGACATTCCGCCGCTACTGGTTTGGTCTGTCGTCATCTGTGATTCGGAGCAAGATGCGGCGATACAAAGCCTGTACGTGGAACTTGCGCGAAAGCTGAACGCGGTTCGAGCGGTAGGCTTGGTGCTGCAGTTTGGCGGATCACTCAAATCTGGAGCCATGGAAGGTCTGCAGATTTCTCGAGTGCAGCGTACGACAGACGCTCCACTTCTTGCGGCCGAAGCGCTGAAGCAGATCTTGAGACTCGTCGAGGTGATGCGATGAGCGGCATCGGGCTTGATCCAGGAGCTTCTCGCGCGTCCCTTGGGCGCTGCGATCTCGGGGACGGCATTGAGTCGGTCGCCGTCGAATCGCGCGGCGATCTCCTTCCGAGTGGTGCGATCCGCGACGACGATGCGTTCACCATCTCGCTGGAGACTGAGTTTCCCCTTGTCCCGCTCGGCGTCGGTGGAATCTGGCCACCTGAAGCGCAGTCGAGCCCACTTGTCGGCGCGCGGCGGCTGCCGCTCGCGCTCGCCTTGGCAACCTTGGAGCGGCCATCGCAAACGCATAGCGCGGCGCGTGGGCCGGCGAAGTGGGGCTGGCCACGCACGGCACGCTTTGAGGAGGCGCCTGTTGGGCAGGAGCAGGTTGCGACTTTGGTGCGGAGGGCAATCGGCCGCTTTGCCGACAACCGGGGCGTGCCGCTTGCGCTTGCCGTGCCGAATGCATTGCCGCTGTTCGAGCAGACTTTGCTCCTGGGTCGGCTTGGCCGAAATGTGAGGCTCATTTGGCGATGCATGGCAGCTGGCCTCCATCGCGCGCAGTTGCAATCGCAGGAGAGTGGCAGGAGTGTCGGGCTTTCAATTGGACCAGGCGCACGGGTGCTTCATGTTCACCTTGGACTGGATGGTTTTGAGGCGACGAGCTTTTCGTATGCCCGCCATCGGACGGAAGTCGGGCCTGAGCTTCTTGTGCCGTTGCGATCAAGGCCTCGCGCCGACCGGTGCGTGAGCGTCGCACGGCCCTTCCTTGGCTTGCAGCTGTGTGGTCATGTGCATTGGACGCACACCCCCGACACCGATGCGCTGTGGACCTCGATGTTTGCCTCACCTTCGCCACTCAAGGTTGCGAAGCCTGGCATCGTGCGCGCCAGGCAGCCAGAAATCGTTGCTGACGACCAGCGTGCTGGTTGGCCGTGTGTGCTGAAAGGTGCCCTTTGGCAACGCCAGCACGCAGAGGCAGAGATAGCGGCGTGGATTGACCAGGTTCGGCCGCTCATCGGCGCTGGGGGAGACGATCGACCGCACCTCGTGCTCTTGACGGGGGACTTTGCACACGCAGAGGAGACCAGTGAGGTCGATGAGTTGCTCTCGCGTCCCGCGAAGATGGTCTGGGCGCTCGCGCAGGGTGCGAAGCTGCCCGTGGAGCGCTTGGCGCCAGGCGCGATCGCGATGGGCGCTGCCTTGTATGCCTCGCGCCGCGCGCGCCGCTGGGCGACTTACCTCGACGAACTTCCACCAGTTGAGATCGTGGTTCAGTCCTCAGACGGTGCGCGATGGAAGCATCTGCTTACCGAGCCGCACTACGACGCTGGAGCGCCTGTCGAGGTGCGACTCGACAACTTCTCGCTGAACCCAGGTGAGCGCCAGCTGCTCTTGCCGGTGTATGTGCACGAGCTTGGCGAGGATACCCCCGATGTACTCGAGGCAAAGGTGGAGTTCACGCACGCGACCGCGGCACGAACCGCCGCCGAAGTGGTGGTCGAAGTCGAAGCGGCCACGGGTCTGCCAGTTGTCCGCGCTACGGTCGGTGGCGCAGTGAACGAGACCGCCGAGGTCGATTGGGCGAATCCCCGCGAGGATGCGCGAACCCGCAAGACCAAGTTGGCGTATCTCGATGAGCTGCCGCGCGCATTCCCGCCAATCGAGGAACGGGTGGCGGGCGACTGGTGGGTCAAGGGCGGGCGTTTCAGGGTCGCTCGCGTACCACTGCTCGGAAACGGTGATTGGACAGGTGAACAGCTTGCCGAGCGACTGCCGCAGTTGTATGCGGGGAGTACGGCTCGCTTCGCTGAGTGCCTCGATGCATTTCTCAAACTCGCGAAGAAGCGGGAGCTCAAGCCCGACCGTGCGAGGCTGATTGCGGCGACCAGTGCCGAGGGCGTGAATCCGGACTCGCGATGTCTGAATGACGCGATGAAACTCCTACTCCGGTCAGTGTTGCGCGAATGGTCAGACCAAACGATATCCAACAAGTCGGGAAACGCGCTTGCCGCACTGTGCTGTCGTGAGAAGGCTTGGATCGATCATCTATCGGGGGAGTCTGCTGCGATACAGCGCGTGAATGAAAACGACTACCGAATCGCAGGCTTGGGCTCATGTGTGTTTGAAGAAGCGGACATGGCTCGCGCTGTCGAGGCGTTGGCGTTAAGGTTGCATACGAAGCTCAGCGCTGCAGCGCAGAGCGGCGGTCAGCCGGTGGGGAATGGCACGCTCACTGCACTCGGGAACCTGCTTTCACTGCGCGCGGACGCGCTACGAGGAATCTCGGATTGGCGTGCGAACCAACTCGCCGAGGATGTGTCGCACTTCATTGCCCGCACTCTCGCGGGCGGTGGCTTCAAGACGAAGTTCCAGTCGGTGCTTCGGACGCTGGTGTATCTCACGCGCCGCCGCGCGTACCAGCCGGACTTTCTTTCCCCACAGTCGGCCGCGTTCCAAAGGGCTGTCAAGGCGTGCGCCCGTGTTTACATCGCGACGCGGCTGGAGAGTGATTCACGCCCATGGAAGATCAAGACCGCGGCACTCTTTGAGAGCTTCAAAGACGATCTCAAGAGTCTCAAGCGAGACGGGGGGCGTCAGGGCGGCGGAGCGCTTGAGGCGACCTGTTCAATCATCGATTCGATTGATCTGACTCAGGTTAGCTTCGCACGCGGTCAGTTTCCTGCGCGCAAAGAGAAGCTTCTCACACTTCTTGTTCAAGTCGTCGAGTACATCGAGGGTCGCGGCACCGGGATTCTCGTCATTGAGGATGACGACAGCGACGATGACGGCGATGGAAGCGGGGATGGCGCCAGCACTGGTGGTAGCGGCGGTGCCGGCGCCACTGGCAACGCGCGTAGTGGTGGCAGCGGAAGTTCAGGATCTAGTCAGCCCGGCAGTGGAGGTGGATGAATCGGCACTCCTGAAGACTCGGGCGTGCATTCACACACGATGGCCAGAGTCCCTGCATATCCGCTGAAACTCACACTTGCTGCACTTGCGGGCCTCTGGCTTCGCCGCGAAGTTGCGCTCGGCCAGCCCCCCGAACAATCCCTCCACCCGCGCGATCGCCTTCCCGCACTCTGCGGGCGAGATCCCGATCGAGGTCCGGGGCGCCTGCTGCGCCGACAGGTCGTGCAGATACGCCGCCTTCACATCCAGCCCCTCCGCGCGCGCCGCGGCCGCGTACACCTGGAGTTGGAACCTGAAGTTCTCATCGCTCGCGGAATCGGTCCCAGACTTGTAGTCCACCACCGCCAGGCTGTCCGGCCTGCCACCCTCGCGATCGAGGATGACATCCGCGCGTCCTGACAGGAACCCCATCGGCAGATGCAGCTCGAACGGTCGCTCGGTCGCCCAGACACGCTCGAAGTCCTCGCGATGGTTGTTGAGGTAGCGCGTGACGAGGTTTCGCGCCTTCTGCTTCATCAGCGGTTCGCTCGAACGGTTTGCGAACGGGAAGTAGAGCTCGCGATCGAGGATCTCCTCCACCCGTTCGAGATCGGGGATGCGGTTGAGCTCGCGCGCCTCCTCGGCGACGCGGCGTAGGACATGATGGATCGCACGACCGAAGCCGAGCTCGGTGACGAGCTGCGATTCGAAGCCGATCGAGCGCTGCAGTCGGAACCGATACCCACAGTCGTCATAGCGGATGAGCTCGGTCAGGCTGATGGCGATGGGCTTGGTGGAAGCCGCGTTGCGAAGGGCGATCTCCGCTGGAATCTCCGGCCCACCCCACGCGGGCAACTGCAATGGGTGGATCGTGTCGATGAATCGCGACCGCTTCGAGGACATCTTCTCCGTTCGCTCGAAGTGAGAGACATAGAGGACATCGCGCGCGCGTGTCATCGCCACATAGAAGAGGCGCCGCTCCTCCTCCTCGCCGCCGGCGTAGCGGTCCTTGATCTCCTGCGTGAGCACTTCGTCGGGGAGAACCCACTCTTCGCTGCGCCCGGCTCGCGACGCAGGGAACCGACGATCCTGCAGGGACGGCAGGAACACGACAGGCCATTCGAGGCCTTTCGCGCCGTGCACGGTCATGATCTGGACGGCGTCGATGCCCGTACCGTCCTCGCCCTCGAACTCCTCGTAGGCGTCCTGCGCGTAGTACGACAGGTATCCGCCGAGTCGCTGGTAGTACTCGGGGCCGCGGTCCATGCCGCCCTTGAACTCGCGCTGGCCTTGTTCGTTGGTTTCGTACCGCCCGCGCCGGGTCGAGTGCTCGAAGTCGGCCAAGATGGTTGAGAAGCGCGCGAGTGCGCCCATCCGCGGAAGGGTCTCCGCATCGTCAGGGTTCCACTCATTGACGCCGAGGAACTCGAGCAGGCGGTACAGGTCGTCGATCAGGTTCGCCGAGACCTTCGACCTGCGCATCAGGCTGTCCCAGTCCTCGAGAAGCCCCTCGACCTCCTCGACCGGTTGTTCGCTGCGGAATGCCGCCTTGAGTTCGGTAGCGACCGCAGCGGGGGTCAGGGTGACGGTGGCCGCAAGTTCGCGGTCGTACCAGTCCATACCGCCGATCCAGAGGTGCGCCTTGACCAAAGCCTGCACATGCGGATGCATGAAGAGACCCGAACGGCCGCCGCAGCACACGGGGATTCTCCGCTCCTCGAACGCATCGATGAAGGGCTTGGTCGATGTGCGAACGGAGCGAAAGAGGACGGCGATCTCGCGGTAGGGAACGCCCTTCGCGTGGAGGGCCGCAATCGAGTCGGCGACTGCGGCGGCCTCGTCCGTGGCGTACTCCGCACGGAACGGGATGATCGCGGGGCCGTCGTGTGCGCGCGTCGGCTGCATCTCTTTCGCGATCCGCACGAGGATCGACTGCGCGAAGCCATCGGCGCGATGCACGATCGGCGCGAGCGAGCGTCGGTTCTCGTTGAGAATGACCTTTCGCGCGCCGCCAAAGCGTTCGGGGAATCGCTGGATGTACTCGACATTCGAGCCGCGCCACTGGTAGATCGCCTGGTCGTCGTCGCCGACGACGCAGACTTCCGCGCCAAGCGAGGCGAGATGGCGGATCAAGCGATCCTGCGAGGGGTTGATGTCCTGGTACTCGTCGACGATCAGGTGCTTGAGCGGCGCCACGATGCGCTCGCGCGTGGCGTGGTTCTCGAGCGCATCGACCGCACACTGCACGATGCGTGCATAGGTCAGGAGATGCAGCCGCTCAAGGATGCCGAGATACGCGCGGTACATCGTTCCAAAGCCAGTGCGATCGACCGCCTCGGCTGTGATGCACTCGTTGGAGATGACATCCGCGGTGCGGGCGAACTCGAGTACCGCCTCCCAGACCTTCGGCGCGAGCGACTTGAGCCCGATCTCGTTTCGGAATCGGAAGAGAAGGGCGGCGTGACGATGTTCATCGATCACATCGCAGTTGCCGTACTGCGGAAGATGCGTCTGAAGGAGCCGAAGGCAGTAGCCGTGGATCGTGCCCACATACATCTGCGCGAGCCTGCCTGCGGCGTCGCTCCCGACGAGCTCGCCCACGCGCCGCACGATGCGCTCCTTCAGCTCGGTCGCCGCGCGATCGGTGAAGGTGAACGCGACGATCTCGTCGCTCTTGACCCCCTCGGCGATCAGCGCCGCCACGCGGCGCGACACGCTCTCGGTCTTGCCCGAGCCGGCGCATGCGATGACCTGAACATGGCAGCCGCGCGCGTTGACAACCTCAAGCTGCGCTGGCGAGAGGGTGATCTTTACCGTTTCCTGCATTGACATGGGGAGGCCGTTAGGCGATTGAATCGCCGAGACGCCTCTCAGTATCGCAAGTTCAAACAGGTTTGCCAATCCCGAAGTGACTTGGTTCTAGCAGAGGGCCGAAGGACGGCCATGGAGGCCGTCGAAGTTCTTGTCCGCGCCGGGAGGTGGTTCGCGCCTGCCCCGATTCTGTGGACACCAAGTTTGGCGAGGATGCTCGCCAGGAGGTCTCCATGGACAAGACGCGCAAGACATCGAAGAGGCGGCCGCGCCGTTCGTTGACCCATGAGTTCAAGGCGGAGGACGTGCGCCTCTGCAGGATCGGCGACCGCAGCGTCACCTAGGTCGCCATGGGCCCAGCCCTGAGCGTGTCCGCGCTCGCGAGCGCGATGAGGGCGCGCGGCTCGCCGCGCGGGGTGCTGGTCCACTCCGACGGCGGCGGGATCTACGGCGACGAGGACTACCTGAAGAAGCTCGAGGAGCACGGGGTGAAGCGGAGCATGAGCCGGAAGCGGAACCCGTGGGACAACGCGGTGATCGAGAGCTTCTTCAGCACGCTGCGCTTCGAGCTGCTTTGCCGGACCCGCTTCGCGGATCCCGACGAGGCGGAGCGCGGGATCAGCGAGTGGATCGAGCGCTTCTACAACCTGCACCGGCGGCACACGACGCTTGGGAGCGTGAGCCCGATCAACTACGAATTGGCTTGGCAAATGCGGAAGCAGAGGACATAATCAACCTGTCCACGGAATCGGGGCAGGCTCAGTCGCGGCAAGATGTCGTTGAGCGGCTATCTGCGCCTTGGTGATCGCGTTGTTCGCACGAAGCAAGTTGTCCGCGAGCGATCCCGCGGCGCTGAATTGGAGGATTTCATGACTGCAGCCATAAGCACTGCACCGACGACGGGAGGGCGGGTCATCGACGCAACCGCGGAAGAAGCGCGCGCGCACTTCCTTCAGGATGAGGTGTACTTCGGCAATGACATGCCGCCGTACATGAGCTTTCAAGCGGTCCTCCGGGCTGCAGCGAGTCACGCTGGTGGCGTGCTCGCAAACCGTCGTCCGGACCGTGACGCGGCGAGATTCACGGGAGTGAACTATCAGCTGCTCGCGAACAAAGATGGTCGGTTTGATTGGCGGCCGTATGAGCTGATTCACCCGATCCTGTACGCAGGATTGGTGGATCACATCTGCGAGCCGCGCGCGTGGGCCGCGCTTCGGGCACGGTTTGCTGAGTTTGAGGGCAGCTTCATCGAGTGCTGCAGTGCGCCCGTACTCCGCGAGAAGGGGAAAAGCGTGAACGGCAGCCAGGTGTGGAGTTGGTGGACCTCGGTCGAGCAAAGATCGATCGAGCTGTCGCTCGAGTTTCGGTACCTTCTTCACACCGATGTCGCGAACTGCTACGGCTCGGTCTACACGCACAGCATCGCATGGGCGATCCATGGGCAGGCGGTCGCGAAGGCAAAGAAGCACTGCGATGCGCTGCTAGGAAACCAGATTGATTGTCTGATTCGCGCGGGTCGCAACGGACAGACCAACGGAATCGGGCAGGGCTCCGGGCTCATGGATTTCGTCGCGGAGTTGGTTCTTGGCTACGTTGATTTGGAAATCGACCGAAACCTCGGCGATCGGCGGGACTTCAAGTCGAAGGACGTTCGCGTGCTTCGCTATCGCGATGACTATCGAATCTTTGCGCACAAAGAAGGCGACGCTGAGCGAGTTCTGCAGGCCGTGAGCGAGTCTCTTCGCGCAGTTGGCATGAAGTTGTCGACTGCAAAAACCAGGGTTGAGGGCAACATCGTCGAAGGTTCGCTGAAGCCGGACAAACTCGCAGCGATTCAGCTGAGTGATCTCGGGCTTGAGAATGCCAAGACGCTTCAGAAACAGCTCATTCGCATTCATGCCTTCGGCCAGCGGTTCCCAAACAGCGGCGCGCTCCGCAGGTTCATGAGCCGAATCCACGAGCGCATTGAGAGACTTGAAGTTGCGCCAGAGGACCTTGCGGCGCAAGTCGCAATCGCGACTGACATCGGTTTTGGCTCGCCCGCGGCGTTCCCGGCGGTTGCGGGAGTTCTGAGCCATCTTCTTCAGCTTGCGCCCCCACCCCGGCGCGAGGAACTCTGGGGGAAGATCCGCGAGAAGATGGGTCGCGTACCGAACAACGGCTACCTTGAGATCTGGATGCAGCGCATTCACGCGCCGGCTGGGCTTTGTGCGTCCTTCGATTCCAGCGAGCCGCTCTGTAAAATCGCAGCAGGCGACGCAGCCGAGTTGTGGTGTTCCGATTGGATCGCAGATTCAACGGTACAAGCCGCGCTCGACCCATCGCAGATTCGAGTCGGGGACCCATCGGCGCTGCCCCCGGTCGTCGAGCCTGACGAGATCGCGCTCTTCCATGAAGAGGAGTACAGGTACTGAGACGCTGGATCGTCGGGCAAGCTTGAAAGGCCAGAGGAGCGCTGAGGAGTCGGTGTTGTGCTCGAATTCCGAACCCGGCAATACAGGCCTGGTGCGCTGGACGGTTTCCTGAGACACCCTTTGGGGTTTGGGCGCGATTCCCGCTCGACCTGTGTGCTTTGCCGCTTCAGGCCTCTATACACCCGTGGTAGCCTCCTCCGCATGGCATCGAAGAAGTCCACTGCCGGCGCTGCGAACTCCGCGAACCCCGCAAACCCCGCGAAGTTGCGCTTGAACCCACGCTTGCAGTCCGCGCCCGGCTCGGGCGCGCCGCGCGGTGGCGGCGCCGTGGCGGCGGTCATGTCGCGGCTGCCTGCAGCCGAGGTCCCCGCCGACTTCGACGCGCGGCAGACTGCCCAGGATTTCGCGTGGGAGGCGATGGAGGCGCGAGCCAAAGGGGACGAGGAGCTCATGCTCGCGCTCTGCGCGACTGCGAGCGTCGTGCATCGCGGATGCGTCGACGCGCAGTCGATGCTCATCGACCACTTCGTTGGTCAGCCGGACAAACGCGTGCTGCTCTTCACGAAGGCCGTCGAGATGGGCGTCGAGGACCTCGCCGAGCAGTTCGGCGCGAAGTTCCTCGCCGAGCACATGGGCGACATGTGGCACGAGCTCGAGGCGCGGCCGACCCTGCGCGCGATGTCGGAGCTGTCGTTCGCGTACGAGGCGGTCGGCACGCCCGACGCGTACGACCGCGCCATCGCGGTCGCGGAGGAGATGCTGCGCTGGGATGGCGAGGACCACGTTGGAGCCCGCGGTCTGCTGATCGGGTGGTATCTCGGCCGCGGTCGGCACGACGACGCGCGCGCGCTTCTCGCGCGGTTCGAGGACGACGGATTGCTTTCCATGATGTGGGGGCGCGTGCTGCTTGCGTTCATCACGGAGGGCGAGGAGGCGGCCGCGAGACTCTTGCCCGAGGCAGCGGCGGGGAACCTGCACGCCCTTGGCTATCTGTCGGGCGCCACGAAGATCCCGAAGGGCGAGCTCGGCGCGATCAATGTCGGCGGCAAGACAGAGGCGATCGACGCCGCCGAGAGCCTCGAGCCCGCGATGCGCGCGAACCCCGCGTTCCGCAAGTGGCTGCGCGCTGCGGGAGGCGGCGGGGCGGGCGGCGGTGCCGATGTCGGTGCTCGTCCCGTCGCTGGTGTCATCGCGCCTGCGAAGAAGCCGCGCGGGCGATCGGGGAAGTAGGGGTCTTGGCGGGTTCAGGGGCGGGGGCGTGACTTCCGCGGGCCTCGGCGGCAGGTTGGGGTTGGCCAACGCGGCGCGGACTACTGTTTCCAATAACCAGGGTTCATGGTTTTTTGTGTCTTATATGTATCTGGAAGCATCTGTATTCGTATCATGTACGATACGAAAAAGCCATGACCGCCACCGCCACCATCTCCGCCGAGCGCCTGAACAGCCGCCGCACTTCGCTCGGCATGAGCTGTCGCGTTGTCGCTGAACGCAGCGGCGTGTCGGAGCCCACGGTCAAGCGGATCCTGGGCGGCCACATCGCGGAGGCGTCGTTCGCCAATGTCGTCGCGATCGCGCAGGCGCTCGGCGCGTCGCTTGGTGTCGAAGAGGTCGACCCCGACGAACTCTGCCGACAGCAGGCTCGGCGCAAGGCGCAGCAGATCGCTCGCCTCGTGCAAGGGACGAGCGCGCTTGAGAGTCAGGCTGTCGATGGCGCGACCTACAGCCAGCTCCTCGAGCGGTCGTACCACCAGCTGATGGCCGGCTCGAGGCGGAGGCTGTGGTCTGAGTGATGCTTCCTGATCCGCCCATTCCCGGGCAGACCCCGCTCGATGATTTCTCGGGATTGCGGGTCAGGAGCATCCGCACGGCCGCTGAGCTCAACGCCGCTGAAGCGGAGAACATCCGCAAGGCGACGATGAAGTACCTCGCCTCGCGCCCGTCGCCGCGATCGGCTCGCTTCGACATTCCATGGCTGCGCCGCCTGCACGCCGAGATGTTCGGCGATGTCTGGTCGTGGGCAGGCACCTTCCGCACGCACGAGACGAACATCGGCGCGCCGCCGCATGACATCGAGGTGCGTCTTCACAGCCTGCTCGAAGACCTCAAGGTCTGGAAGGACTCGGGGATGCCTCTCCTCGAGCAGGCGGTGAGACTCCACCATGTCGCGGTGCACATTCATCCGTTTCCAAACGGAAACGGACGCTGGTCTCGCATGGCGGGCAACATCTGGCTGAAGCTCCACCGCGCCGAGCCGATCGAATGGCCGGAGACGACCATCGGATCGGCGAGCACGGTTCGTGGCGAGTACCTCGAAGCCGTGCGACGCGCGGACAACGGCGACTACGCCGCGCTGGTGGCGCTGCACGAGCGGTTTGCGTCCCGGCGAGGGGAGTAGGGCTCCGTGCGATGCCGCGCGCTCCTCTGTGCGCCTCGGGTGTGCACGGTCGGTTTGGGAGAGGGTTTGGGCTACAAGAATGCTGTTGTTATCGACTGTCAGAAAAGAGAATCTGTCTCTCTGACGGTCGTGCTGACTTGCCGCTGTCAGAAAGTCAAATACTATATTCTGACGCAACCATGGACTCCGCTCAAGCCCAAATCCACGAGCGCATCCTGCAGGCAGGCCCTGGGACGGTCTTCACTCCGAAGGACTTTCTCGACCTCGCGAGTCGCGATGCCACCGACCAAGCGCTCTCGCGATTGGTGCGACAGGCGCAGCTTCAGAGACTGGGGCGAGGCCTCTACTACACCCCGCGCCACAATGAGACGCTTGGCGTCGATGTGCCGCCAGACCTTGACGATGTGGCCGACGCGGTCGCCCGGCAGACGGGAAGCCGCGTGGCTCCCTCGGGCGCCGTCGCCGCCAATCGACTTGGCCTCTCGACGCAGGTTCCCGCGAAGCCCATCTATCTGAGCGACGGACGCACGCGCCAGGTTGCGGTGGGCAACTACACGCTGCAGATCAAGCATGTCTCGCCCAAGGACCTGCCGGTCGGTAGCCGCACCTCGGCCCTCGTCCTTCAGGCGCTTCGATTCCTCGGCAAGGATGCGATCGACGACCGCACCGTCGCGGTCATCCGCTCCGTGCTCTCTCGCGACGACAGGGCGCAACTCCTTCGCGACGCGAAGTACGCGACCGACTGGCTTCGCGAGATCGCGCGCCGAGTCGCGGCGGAGAAGGAGACGCTCGCGAATGGATGAGGTCGCACGCCTTTCGGCCGCGGACCTCGCGGATCTCTTTCGCGCGGCCGCGGCTCGGCGCGGCTTGCCCGACGCCATCGTCGAGAAGGACTTCTGGGTCTGCTGGACGCTGAAGCGCATCTTCACGCTGGCGAACCCACCCGCGGGCATCCTCTTCAAGGGCGGAACATCGCTCTCGAAGGTCGAGGTTCTGTCTGACGGATCCCCGGACGTCGAATCGCGCGGCATCCCGGCTGGCGGCGTCGGCTTCAACTCGCTGTATCGCTGCGGATACAGCTTCGTTTCGCCTCCTTGCCACCCGGGCGCCGCGCGCTTCTTTGGTCTTCGGGGATCCGTCAGACAGAACCTACGGCGTGATCGATCGATTCTCAGAGGATGTGGATCTCTCCTTCGAGCGAGCCGGCCTTGGATTTGGCGGCGCCGACGACCCGATGGTCGCCGCGTCGGGCAAAAAGCAGACGAGTGCGGTCGAAAGGCTCGCCGAGGCGTGCACGATCGCCGTGCGCGAGAAGCTGCGCCCGCAACTTGCCGAGGCTTTCGCTGCCGCGCTTGGGACAGCCTCGAGTTGGAGCATCGAGTCCGCCACCGACGACGCCGACGATGCGACGCTGATCTTTCGCTACCCGAGCGCGCGCTTGCAAAGCGCTTCCTACATCACCCCGTTCGTCCGTCTTGAGCTCGGCGCACGCGCGGACCACTGGCCAGCGAAGCCGGGTGTCGTCACGCCAATCGCTGCGGAGGTCTTTCCGCAGCGCTTCGCGGCCGCTGCATGCACTGTCAACACGCTGGCCGCGGAACGCACCTTCTGGGAGAAGGCGACGCTCCTCCACAAGTGGTTCCACGCGAAGCCCGAGCGGAGGTTTCCCGACCGTCAGTCTCGCCACTACTACGACCTCTATCGGCTTGTGAAGAGCCCCGTCGCGGAGAGCGCCCTCGCCGACCTCTCGCTTCTCGCAAGCGTGGCGGCGCACAAGCAGGTGTTCTTCGCGCAGGCCTGGGCTCGCTACGACCTTGCGACGCCTGGAACACTGCGCCTCGTGCCCGCCGACGCACGGCTCAAGGAACTCGAGTCGGACTACAGGGCGATGGGGCAGATGATCTTCGGCGTGCCGCCGGACTTCGGTGGGTTGATGCAGACGCTGGCAGAGCTCGAGCGGACGGTGAACGCGATGCGCACATGACTGAGGCCCTGCGGTGCCGCCAGCGGCAGGCGATTGCGAAATCGGCAATGCGATCGCCTGCCGTCCCGTGGTAGCCTTCGCCGCATGGCATCGAAGAAGACCACTGTCGGCGCTGCGAACCCCGCAAACACCGCGAAGTCGAAGTCGGACCCGCGCGTGAAGCCTGCGCCTCTCTCGGGCGCCCCGCGCGGCGGCGGCGCGGTGGCTGCGGTCATGTCGCGGCTGCCTTCGGCCGAGCTCGAAGCGGGGTTCGACCCGCGGCGGGTTGCGCAGGAGTTCGCGTGGGAAGCGATGGAGGCGCGGGCCGGGGGGCAGGAGGAGCTCATGCTCGCGCTGTGCGGCATGGCGAGCGTCATGCACCGCGGGTGCGTCGATGCGCAGGCGATGCTCATCGACCACTTCGTCGATCTTCCCGAGAAGCGCGCGTATCTCTTCACGAAGGCCGTCGAGATGGGTGTCGAGGACCTCGTCGAGCAGTTCGGCGCGAAGTTCCTTGGCGAGCACATGGGTCACATGTGGCACGAGCTCGAGGCGCGGCCGACCGTGCGCGCGATGTCGGCGCTTGCGATGGCGCACGGTGCGCTCGGCACGCCCGAGTCGCACGACCGAGCCATCGCGGTGGCCGAGGAGATGCTGCGCTGGGATGGCGAGGACCGCCTCGGAATCCGCGGTCCGCTGATCGGGTGGTATCTCGGCCGCGGCCGGCACGACGACGCGCGTGCGCTTCTCGCGCGGTTCGAGGACGACGGATTGCTGCCCATCATGTGGGGGCGCGTGCTGCTTGCGTTCATCACGGAGGGCGAGGAGGTGGCTGCGAGTCTCTTGCCCGAGGTGGCGGTGTGCAACCCGCATGCGGCTGGCTATCTGACGGGCGCAACGAGGATCCCGAAGGGCGAGTTCAACGTGATCGAGGTCGGAGGCAAGACCGAGGCGATCGAGACCGCCGACAGCCTCGAGGCCGCGATGCGCGCGAACCCCGCGTTCCGCAAGTGGCTGCGCGCCGTCGGAGGCGGCGGGGCGGGCGGCGGTGCCGGTGCTGGCGCTGGTTCCGTCGCTGGTGTCATCTCGCCTGCGAAGAAGCCGCGCGGGCGATCGGGGAAGTAGGGGGCGCGGCGTGATTCCCCAGCCATCCGTCAGCGCCGCCGCCGACCCCGTGCGTCCGCCGCGGGCTTTGTGGTGTTGCGCGTCGCGCTCGCAGATACTCGGGCCGTCTCAGCCTCGACTTCCGCCCAGAAGGCGCTCTTGCGCGCGTGCTTCGCCGTGAGCTCGGCCTCGAGCGCGGCCTGCCGTTCGGCGAGTTCGGCGGGATGGCTCGCGGCAAGCGCGCGCATGGCGAACAGATACTGCGCCGCGTGCCAGTACGCGGTGCGCCGTGCATCCTTGAGAATCGAGGCAAGGAGCGCCGCGTTCGAAACCCAGCTTGCGACGGGATGCGACTTCGCGAGGCGCTTGGCAAGCTGCGTGAGCACCGAGTATTGGCGGCCGTCGAGCTCGCGCTCGCGTGCGACGATCAGCGCAGCCGCCTCGTCGAGCTCGGCGATCGCCGAGAGGAACAGGATGCCGACATCGACCTCGGGATGGACGCGCGCCCGAGCGATCGCGTCGCGCCGCACGCCTGGGCGGGCGCTCTCGGCCGAGATCTCGACGAGCCGCGCAAGAGTCTCCGGGTCGAGCGTCCAGATGAAATCGGCCCAGAGCGTGGCGAAAGCCTCGTCTCGGCGGCCGAGACCGAGCAGCGCGTCGGCTCGGACGGTGGCGTTGTCGGTGTGGAGGCCCCGAATGCGCCGACGCAGGCGCTCCCCTTCGGAGCGATCGAATGCGCGGCGCGCCGCGCGAATCCTGCGGTCGACGGCGATCGGAGCGTTGAGACCGTCGTTGCCCGCGTCGGTGTCTTGCTCGTCGTCCGCGTCGTCGTCCGCGTCGTCGTCGCGCTCCTCCTCATCCTCGTCCGCGAAGGGATCCTCGTCGATCGCGCCGAGCGTGCCGAGGAACGCAAGCGCTTCCTCGAAGCGGCCCGCAGTGCACAGCCGCTTCGCGATCTCGCGCCGGGCGTATTCGGAAAGTCCCTTCTTCCCGTCGAATCGCCGATCGTCGAGCGCGATGAGGCGCGTGAAGTCGTCGACATCGTTGCGGATGTCCGCGAGGGTCTTGAGCCGCGAAAGGATCGAACTGCGCTCATGCTCGCGCTTGTAGCGCGCCTCGCGCTCCTCTTCCGTCTCCCGCGGGTTGGAGCGCGGCGAGCCCTCGATCGGCGGAAGCGCGGCGAATCGCTTCTCGAGCCTGGCGCGCAGCACCGCGCAGCCTTCCTCGCCGAGCGATTCGGCGAAATCCTCGAGAAGATCGTCGCGGATCGCGTCGCCGCCGTCGTCGGTGAACTTCTCGACGAGCTGCGCGAGCTTCTTGGGATTGCGTGGCTCGATGCGCGCCCATGCGCGGCCCCAGAGCTCGACGGCATCATTGCAGAGCGGATGGAACGAGCCGCCGGAATCGTCGATCCATCGCATCGCGGTGTGCGAGCGCGCGACGATCCTGCGAAGGACGGGCTCGGCCTCCGCGGCGCGGCCCGCGTCGACCATCTCGGCGAGCGCATCGATGACGGGCGCGAGCATCCTGGCGAGGTCGTAGGCGATTCCAGTCGGACGCGCGGCGCGCCGGGCCTTCCGCCACACGAGGTCGGCCGCGGCGTTGAGGTCCGCAGGATCTGCGGCGATCGACGGTTGCTTTCGCGCGGGGCGGCGGGGCATGGGGGGATTTGATCGAAGCGCGGGCGGTGGCGGAAGGGCCGCACTTCGGCGATCGGCGGGGACAGTCCTTCAAGCCCGCAGCGAAGCTTCGGGGATGCGAGGCGTATTGAAAGAGAACGAAGTGCCTTGCAGGAGCGTACAAAGAATGTATATTGAATGTAGATCAACTGGGGAGCACTCCATGCGAGACAAGCGCGCCATGACCCTGAACCTCACCGATGCCGAGATGCAGGCCCTCGAGGATCTCGCGCGCAAGAAGGACATCTCGAAGACCGCGCTGATCCGGCAGGCGCTGCGGCTCTATCAGCTTGTCGATGTGCGCGCCAGCCAGGGGGAGAAGTTCTTCTTCGAGGACGAGACGCAACGGAAGAAGGCGGAGTTGATGATGCTGTGAGCGTTCGAGCCGCACAACTTGTTCGAAGGGCGACGGACGAAGTGGTCGCGGCGGAGTTGGATGACGCGCTTCGGCGCGCCGTTGCCGGCCTCTGCGCAGGGCCGCGCAGCTGCTCGAAGTGGTCTGGTCATTGAACGAGGTTCCAGAATGGTTCGATGTTCCCGCATCGGAAATCGTTGATGTACTGGAAACCTGGCCCCCGACGCCGCCATCTCCGAGTCCGCCATTCCCGAACTCTTCGCCGACCTCGGACCGGTCTTCGGTCGGCAGGTCACCCTCGCGCTCCGCTTGGCTCGCCAGCGTGATGCGCTTGGCCGCCCGTCCGCCGACTTTGCGGTGAGCCTTGCGGTGAGTCTTGCGTGGGGCGGGGACCAGTACGAGTTCGCCGCCGAGGCGAAGACGCGCAACACGCCGCGCGTGGTCGAGGACGCTGTGCGCCAGTCGCGGCGGCGGGCGGAGCCGTGGCGCTCTCGACGGCCTCGAAGGCGCTTGCGCGGATGTACCGATCGTGTATGCAGACGACCTCGACGAACTGAAGCGGCGGGTCGGCGAGGCATGGAGGCCAGTGGATCGGTTCGCGAACCTGCAGGTGGTCGAGACCCGCGATCCCGCGCCCTTCTTCGACGCGCGCACCGACGACGACGGCGTCGTGTTTGCGTCTCCCGTGCAGGCATATCTCGAGCTTGCGGCAGCCGGAGTCAAGCGCGATGCAGAGATGACGGACCAGGTGCGTGCGCGCATCCTGCGCGACCTCGCCCGCTGATCGGAACCCGTGATGAAGCCGCTTATCGCCAGCATCCTTGATCTCGACTCTGCGCTCGGCGGGAACGCGGACCTGCTGCTCGGCGGTGGGCCGGCGTGCTTCGCGGCGGTGCGGTGCTGCGTTTGCGCCTTACTTCGCGTACCCTGCCTCGATGCAGGACCAGACGACGCCGGCCGATGATGCGCGAGATGATCTTGATGATGTGCGCGAGGCCGAGACGGGCGCGGGCGCGCCTGATGCCGCCGCCGCCGCGACCGACCCCGCCGAGGACTCCTTCGCCAAGCTCGGTCTCCGTCGCGAGCTCCTCGTCGAGCTTTCGTCGCTTGGGTACGAAGAGGCGACGCCGATCCAGTGCGCGGCGATTCCGCCGCTGCTCTCGGGCCGCGACATCCTCGGGCAAGCTGCGACGGGTACCGGCAAGACCGCGGCGTTCGCGCTCCCGATTCTCCAGCGCGTGGCCGACGAGCGCCCCGCGCCGGGAAAGCCGCTTGCGCTTGTCCTCGTGCCGACGCGCGAACTCGCCGTGCAGGTGTCTGAAGCGTTCCATCGCTACGGGCGGCGCCTCGGCACCTCGGTCGTACCGATCTACGGCGGGCAGGAGTTTCACAGGCAGATCGTCGGGCTTCGGCGCGGCGCGCATGTCGTCGTCGCGACGCCTGGGCGTGCGCTCGACCACCTGCGGCGCGAGACGCTTGATCTCTCCGACCTCAAGATCGTGGCTCTCGACGAAGCGGACGAGATGCTCGACATGGGCTTCGCGGAAGACCTCGAGCTGATTCTCGAGACCGCTCCCGAGACGCGGCAGACGGCGCTCTTCTCGGCGACGCTTCCGCCGCGCATCGCCGCAATCGCAGAGCGCCACCTGCGCACGCCTGAGCGCATCCTCATCGCGCGCGACGCGAACACGAGCGGGTCGATGCCGAAGGTGAAGCAGGTCGCGTACATCGTGCCGCGCGCCCACAAGGTGACCGCACTCGGCCGCGTGCTTGACCTCGAGTCGCCGACGCTTGCCCTCGTCTTCTGCGGCACGCGCCTCGATGTCGACGAGCTCGCCGATCGCCTGACGGGCCGCGGATACCGCGTCTCGTCGCTCCACGGCGGCATGTCGCAGGCCGAGCGCGATCGCGTGATGGGCCGCGCCCGCGCCGGCACCGTCGACCTTCTCGTCGCGACCGATGTCGCCGCGCGCGGCATCGACATCGATCACCTGACGCATGTTGTTAATTTCGATGTCCCGTCGTCGCCCGAGTCGTATGTCCACCGCATCGGCCGCACGGGCCGCGCCGGCCGCGAGGGCATGGCGATTACGCTCGTCGACCCGCGCGCGCATCGCCTCCTCCGCAACATCGAGCAGGCGACGCGCCAAAGAATCGCGATCTGCACCGTGCCGACGCCGCGCGATGTGAAGGCTCGCCGCATGGACATCACGAAGGGCTCCGTGCGCGACGCGATCACCGCGGGCGACCTCGACGCGTACCGCGCGGTCGCGGAATCGCTCGCCTCCGAGTTCGACCCGATGGATGTCGCCGCCGCCGCGATTCGCCTCGCCCACGAGGCGACCGAGGGCGAAGGCGCGACCGAGGACGATGTGCACATCCCCGCGTTCGAGAGTTTCGCCCGCCCCGAGCGCGCGCCCGGCCGCGCCGAGCAGCACGACATGGTGCGCATCTACATCTCGGGCGGCACGCGCATGGGCCTGCGCCCGGCCGACATCGTGGGCGCGATCGCCAACGAAGCGCGCGTGAACCCGCGCGGCATCGGCGGCATCGAGATCGCAGAGATGCACTCGATCGTCGAACTCCCCGCGCGCGATGTCGAGCGCGTGGTCTACGCGCTGCGCGGCGCGACGCTACGCGGCCGCAAGCTGAAGGTGAACATCGACCGCGGCGCGCGACCTGGTGGTGGCGGCGGCGGGGGTGGCGGGGGATATCGCGGCGGCAGCGGCGATGGCGGCGGCGGCGGCGGCGGCGGTTACCCGCGCGGCCCGAAGCGCCCGCGCAGCTAGGTTCTGTCTGACGGATCCCCGGACGTCGATCCGCGCGGCATCCCGTCTGGCCGCGTCGGCTTCAACTCGCTGTATCGCTGCGGATACAGCTTCGTTTCGCCTCCTTGCCAGCCGGGCGCCGCGCGGATCTTTGGTCTTCGGGGATCCGTCAGACAGAACCTAGGCGAAGGCTGAGGTCAGTGCTCGGAAAGAGAAAACCCTCGGAAAGAGAAAACCCAGGTGCGAACGGCCGTCCGCACCTGGGTTCCATCGGTTGTCAGGGCAGTTCTACTGCCCGAAAATCCAGTGTCAGCGAGGGCGCCTGCGGCGGAGGAGGCCCGCCACGCCCGCAAGGGCGATCACGCCGGGCGCAGGCACCACGGTGTAGGAGAAGATCGGGTTGGAGCCGCCCGAGGTGTAGGTGTCACTCCAGCCGTTGATGCTCGTGTTCGGGTTTGCGAGCGCATCGACCGCGCTGTCGCCGCCACCGCCACCCGACGAGTACGCGTCGAAGGAGAAGGTGTCGCCGACATTGAGGCCGAGCGAGGAGAGCGAGAGGGTGTAGGTAAGCTCGCTCTGGGCGCCGCCCACGAAGGAGAGGCCAGCGTTGCCACCTACGCTCCAGCCGCTCCCGAACGACCAGACCTGCGAGCCACCGCCACCATCGACCCACGAGCCGATCCAGCGCGTCATGCCGCCATTGGGCGAATCCATGTTGATCGGACGGCCCCAGCCGTTGCCGTTGTTGGCAGCGGCCCCGCCGTTCGAGATGCCGATCATGAACTTGCCCCAGTCGGTCGACGACACATTGCCGTTGACGGTGAGCTTGAACACGATGTCGGTCATCGTGTTCGAGATCTCGAGGCTCACGAGGTCGAGCGTTCCGCCGCCAGTGGCGATGCCCGTGGCGATGTCGCCCGTTGCGTCGGTGAAGATGACGCTCGGCTCGGAGTTGGCGACCGAGGCGGCCGCTGCGGCCACCGCCGCGGCACATGTCGCTGCAGAGAGACGGTTCTTCCTGGAAATGTTCATTGGGACTCCTGATTCACAATGGGAGGGACGGAACGCTCGAGTTCTCTGCATACGACGCGGCCTGGCTGCTGCTCTCGCGACTTGACGGCCGCGCACATGCCACTCGGCTGCACCCATGAGGGATGAAGTGCAGCCAGCCAGGGCCCGACGGATGCGTCGAACCAACCCGAAGAGACTACTTCAAGAAACACGCCCATTCAAGAGTTTGTTTGGGGTTCGGGCCAATCCGCCATGGCTGCCGCCTCGTGCGAGCGCGGTACGACGGGGTTGCGCGGCCCGCGTGAGCCGAAGCGAAGCCGGTCAGGTCACGCCATTCTCGGACGGCGGGGCCTGCCGCAGCCCCTGCCGGCGCACGGAATCGACGATGCTGCGCGCTCGATGCAGAGACCCGCGCGCCAGACACGCTCTCAAGCCACACCTCCGCGAGGCGGGCGCGGCGCGCTCCTCCGCGGTCTCCGCGTGCTGGCGCTCGCCTATGTCGCATGGTGCGTCCTGCTCTTCGCGCTGCAGCGGAGCATGATCTACCTCCCCGGCCTCGCGGGTCGCGGCCTGTCCGAGGCGCAGCTCGCTGCTGTCGACGGACTCGAACGCCGCTGGCTCGCGCAGTCCGACGGCGTGAAGACAGAGGCGTTTCTTCTGCGCGCGACCGCAGCGCCCCCGCGCGGACTCGTCGTTCTCTTCCACGGAAACGGGGAGTTGATCGACCACGGCCTCGAGGACGCGCAACGGTGGAATGCGCTCGGGTTTCACGCGCTTCTCCCTGAGTATCGCGGGTACGGCCGGACACCTGGCTCGCCGAGCGAGGAGCGCATCGTCGCCGACGCGCTCGAGGCGATCGCGGACGCGCGCGGCACGCTCGGCGACGGCACGCTCGTGCTCCACGGGCGATCGCTCGGAACGGGCGTTGCAGCGCAGGTGGCGAAGCGGCTCGCCGACGCCGCGGCGAAGGATCCGAGCGCGCCAACGGCATCGCTCCTCGTCTTCGAATCGCCTTTCACGAGCGTCGCAAGCTTCGCATGGCGCTACGGTGTGCCGCCCTTCGTGGTGCGCGACCCCTACCGCACCGACCGCGCGCTGCCCGCCCTCGAAACACCCGTCCTCATTCTCCATGCGCGCGCCGACACGGTCGTTCCCATCTCGCATGGACGCGCACTGGCGAGTCTTGCGACGGACTCGACCCTCGTCGAGCTCGACGGCGACCACAACTCCGGGATCTCGCTGACAGAGGAGTACTGGAAAGCGGTGCGGGGTGCGGTCGACGCGCTGTCCGCGGCGCCCGATCGCCCGTGACGGCTCCTCCCGAGGCACGCGCCTCGCCTCGCGGAAGCAGCCTCTGCATCTGGACTTGGGAAGCGGATTCACCGCCACCCGAGCCGGCGCACGATGCGCTCCCCCGCTCACGCGGAAACTGGAAAATCCAAAAGGCAAAGACTTCCTGGGGCTTTTCTCCGACATTTTCTTGTGGATTCGGATTCTGGGGGTACTGTTGACGCGCGACGGGTTCCCTCCCCGCTCGCACTGCCTGTCGTTTCGGCAGAGTGAAGATCCCTTTCCCTCACCCCCTAGTTCTGGAGGTCCCTCCATGGCACTCAAGAGCCACCTCGTGGCTGCGGCTGTCCTTTCGGCCTCAGCTGTAGCGTCTCTCGCTTCTGCCAGCTTCACCGCCTCGGCGGCGGGGCCATTCAACAGCACCGGCGCCACCGGCAATGCGGGCAACGGCAGCTTCAGCGCCACTTACACAGGGCCGAACACGATCTTCGGCAGCGTGCAGTTCTCCGGCACCGTCACGAGCGGCGGCGTCGGCAGTTGGCTGACGGAAGCCCGTTGGAACATCAAGAACCTCGACACTGGCGCCGCATCCGTCATCCAGCCGTTCACAAGCGGCACCACCTGGGCTGGCGCACAGACCGTGAATGTCAACCGCAGCCTCTTCATGTGGGCGACCAGCGGAAGCCAGTTCTCGTTCGAGGCATTCGAGTCCCTCAACGACACCGGCATCGATGCAGTCTGGACAGGCGTGTCCTTCACCTTCTCGAGCGCGAGCATCACGAACCTCGGCTTCTTCGAGCCGGGCGACCTGACCTTCAGCACGAGTGGTTCGAACTTCGACACCGAGATCGCGCTCTACTCCGCCGCTGGCACGCTGATCGGCACGAACGACGACTTCGGCGATGACCTGTGGAGCCAGATCACCGCGAACCTCGCGGCAGGCGAGTACTACGTGATCGTCGGCGGATTCAACTCCGTGTTCAACAACGGCGCGGCCAGCGCGGGAACCGCTGCGGGCAACTACGCCCTCAGCGTGAACGGCAACGCCGCCGCGTCGGGTTCCCTCGCCGCCGGAAACTTCGCCTCGTTCTCATTCACGGTGCCCGCCCCGGGCGCGCTCGCGCTGCTCGGCGCAGGCGTGCTCCTCGGCCGTCGCCGCCGCGGCTGATCCATCGGATCGACGCGGGCCTCACAAAGCCCCTATACCTCGCATGCCGGCGGTCGCAAGGCCGTCGGCGTGCTTTTTGGGCCTCCCTGCGGTCGACGCATTCCGCGTCGGGAACCGTGCGTTCGTCCGAGTCGCGCGTTTCCGCGGGTATCTTGCGCTCATGCACGCTCCATCGAACGTCGGCATCGCATCGGCACGCCGCGCGCCTGCGCGCGAGCGCCCGCGAGCGCCGCTTGCCGCGCTTGTTCTCGCGACAGCGTTCGCCGTCGCGGGGTGCGGCGGGCCTGCGCCAGACGCAGCGGTCGAGCCATCCGCTGCATCGCAGGCGCCGCAATCCGCCCCGTCCGACGCCCCCAACCGCTTCACCTTCGATCGCTTCCAGTTCGAGCTTCCAGCGGAGTTCGTCGCGGTCGACTTCGGCGCGCTTGATCGCGAGGGCGCGCTCGCCAAGGCGACGGCGAAGCTCGAGCCCGAGCAGCGCCAAGGATTCACGCAGATCTTCAGAGACGTGGCGGCCGCGAACGAGGTGCGTCTCCTCGGCTTCGACGGAGACGCCATCGACATCGTGGCGGAGTCGGGTGAAACCGAGGGGGTTTACGTAGACTGCGTGAACATCATCGTTGACACGATGCCCGTCGCCGCGTCGCGCCCCGCGGTCGTGAAGGCGAACCTCGACACGCTCCGCAAGATGGGCATCGTCGTCCGCTCGCAGTCCGAGTTCGTCACCACGCCCGCGGGTCCAACGGGGCCGCGGCTCGCCTTCGACTCCTTCACCTACGACATGCCGCAGTACGGCGCGAAGATGGTGGGCTACATCCTGGTGCACGAGCGCCAATTCATGGTGCTCACCTTCGGAGCGGCGCCCCAGCGCTTCGATGGATTCCGCCGGAAGTCCGAGGCGATCCTCCGCACGATCGTCCCGCGATGAAGCTCGACCCCGCGATCCTTCGCGTGCTGAACGACCCCGCGACCGTGCTCCTGATGCGGCACGGCGAGGCGGCGCCGTACTGGTCGCCCGATGCGCAGACGCTTGCCCTTCGCTTCGACCCGCACGACACGCGCATGCTCACGGCCGCGGGCGAGAGGCAGGCCGAGCGCGCGGCGCAGTGGCTGACGCGTACGCTCGATGGTCCGCCGCCGCTCGTGGTGTCGTCGGCGCTCCTTCGGGCTCGACAGACTGCGCTGCTGGTGGCTGCGGGCGTCGGCGCGGCGAGTCCCGCGTTCGACGCGCGCCTCAACGAGCTTGGGCACGGCGCGGTGCCCGAAGGGTGCGATGCGCTCGCGCTCGCGATCGATGCGCTCGAGGCGCACCACACGATCGCACGCCGCGAGGGCCGCATGCTCGTCGCCATCACCCATGCCGACATCCTGTTCGAGCTTGCCGCCGAGCTCAGGCCTTGGAGCGAGGAGATTCCCGAGGAAGAGCGCGCCCTGGAGTTAGCGCTCGCCGCAATGGGCCTCGACTCTCACGGCGGCACGCAGCTCGACGCGGGGCATGCGCACTGCCACATCACGGCGCTCCGCGACAACATCGTGCGCATCTGGAACCTCCCGACCGAGGGCTGAGGGCGGCTGCGGCGAGTGGCTCAGAAACCCGGCGCCGCGGGGTCGATCTCCTGGGCCTCGAGGAACATGGCCTTCGAGAATGCAGCGAAGAACTGCTGGTAGAAGTTCGCATCCTCGACCGGCGTCACGTTGTACTGCGCGTTTGCTCGAACGAGCAACTGAGTCTCACCCCGCTTACGCGCGGTCACGGTCATCTTGATCACGTACTTGTCAAGCTTCGACGCCGTGACGCTGCCGAGTTCCGCATCAGCTGTGTCAATGACGAAGCCGAGATCCTGCAGAGTCGCCATCGCCGTTCGGATTGTCTTGTTGAGATCAGTCGTCTCGAAGGCTCTTGTCTGAATGGCGCGCAGTTTCAAGGCAACCGCGCCATCGGTTGCCTTCGGCGTCGAGGCGCAGCCCCCAAGCAGCGGAAGCGCCGAAAGTCCGAGAGCGCAGGCGAACGAAATGATTCCGTGTCGAGTCATCAACCAACCTCCTGAGCTTCGAGGAACAGCGCCTTCGAGAGCTTCTCAAAGAACTCAAGGTACAGCTCAGGCGCATCGAGGCGCTCGACCTTCTGCAGAGCCCCAAGGTCATTCCACACCAGCCGCTGGAAAGTGACGCGCACGAGTGTCTGGGAGCCATCCGCCGATGGCGTGGTCACGACCGATGCGCGGATCTTCTGGTCCTTGTCGATAGGGACGCGAACCCCCAGGAAGACCGCAGCCATGAGTTGGCCCGCGACCTGGCCTCCGTCGACCGCCGTGCGATCCTTGCTCGCAACGAGAAGCCCAACTTCCCTGCTCGACTCCTCGAGGTTGAAGCCGAGGTCCTGAAGCAACTGGTTCGAGGCGATCAGAACGGCCCGCTCGTCGGATGTCTCATACCTTCGAGACTGTCGCACTCGGATCTCTGTCGTCGGCTCGCGAAGCGCGAGCGCGTCCTTGGGAATGGTCGTCTGGGCGCAACCGAGCCATGAACAGAATCCGAGCCCCAGCCACAGGGCTGCCAGGCATGCCGTCGAGAGAGTAATCCGCATATCTTCCCCTTAAAACTTCGACTGGTGGTACGCCACATCGGCGACGGTCTTCTCGGCATCGAACTTCACGACGACTGTCAGGGTCGACTGCGAGGAGCGTGTCACGCCCGCGTTCTGCCCGGTGGTACCGATCACGAACCACACTCCAGTGCTCGCCGAGGCGGCCTCGACCTGGCTGAATGTGCGGTCATAGACCCAGACCTCCGTGCCGCCGGGCCCGCTCGTCACGATGTTCGGGCTACCGAGCACGGTGGCTACTTCACCACCGGTCATGCCCTTGCGGATCTCCCGCTGGACGACGCCGACCGACATGTTGGACTTGGAACTGTCGGAATCAGACGGCAACTTTGGGACGCTGCACCCGAGGGCCGACACGATGGCCGCCATTCCCATGATGAGTGTGGACTTCATGTTTGTCATGGTACACAGTTCCTGTAGATCTGCAACAGTCAAAGTTAATGGCTTTCTGTTAAGTCAACGGGGTGCCTTCTCATCAGTTCCTCCACCACTTCTGCGTCATGTAGACATCCGTGAACTCGGGCACATCGTTCGCCGTGTTCTCGAGGTCGTACTCGTCGGTCAGCGTGGTGCCTAGCCAGCCGTTCAGGCGGGCGGCGGCGCGTGGGGGCGCGTGATGCGTCGCCATCTCGGTCGCGAAGTTGATGAGGTCGTAGACGCGGCAGTTTGCCTGCAGCATGCGCTGGCGCTTCACGCTCAGTGCATCGATGCTCGCAAGCCCGTACCGCGACTCGTAGTCGCCCACCATCGCGCGGAACGCGCGGCGCCGCACCGCCATGTCGCCGAGCCCTCCGCTCGAAGGCCCGCCCCACGACACCGTGTCGAGCTGGCGCTCAAGGAGACGCACCTCGCGGAGGCTCGCCCACGAGCGCTGGGCGCTCTCGAGGCGGTCGCGCATGGCTGAGAAGCCGTCGTCGTTGGCAAAGTGCCCGAGCGCGCGCTCGAGCGAGTGCTGCGGGCCCTTGCCGATGCGGATCATGCTGCGGAAGACCGATCGAGTGCCGATCGCGCCGTTCAGGCAGATGAGCCGTAGCAACGCGACCTGCATGCGCGGCTCGCCCAGCCCGTCGACGGGCACATCGAGCTGGAAGCGCTGCCTGTACTCGTCGGGGCCGATCGAGATCGCGCGGTCGCCCGCAGCGGGCACATGCATCGAGGTAAGCACGCCGTCGGCATAACGCACGCGGTGCCCGCCGTAGCGGTCGACGATCTCCGCGACATCGCGGCGATCGAGGATCGGGCCGTTCGGCGCGCTGACGGCGAGCAATCGCCGCGCACGGCCGGGCGTGCCGTCGCCCTCGATCGCGAAGCGCACCGAGCGCCCCGCGTCGAGCCTCGCCACGCGATCGAAGACCTCGGTCGGGTCGAAGTAGCGGAAGACAGCCTCGTTCAGCCCGCAGCGGACGAAGAGGCTCCACCAGAAGCGCTGCGTGGTCACGACGGGCTCGTCGTTCAGGTAGAGCGCCTTCGGGGTCTTGCGGCGCAGCGCCGAGTCGAGCGCGGGGTCGCGCCCCGAGCCCGTTGCCGAGTCGGAAAGCGAGTCGGAAACCGTGCCGGAATCCGTGTCGGAAACGAGGTCCGCTCCGTCGGGCCCGCGCGCGTCGAGCGCCTCCGCCACCTCCGCCGCCTCCGCCGCCTCGAGCGCCGCGCCGAGGTCGTTGCACGGTCGAAGCGAGCGAAGACTCGTCGTGCGGTACTCGATCGCGGGCAGCGCCTCCGCGGCGGACTTCGCGAAGCGTTCCGTGAGCGCTGCGTGGAAGCGCATCGCGCGCTCCGCGGAGTCCGCCGCCTCGTCGCGGAGGATTGCATCGAGATCGATCGGACGGGGAGACGGGCCGTTGGTGTTGTCGAGGTTTCTGTTGGTCATTACTTTTCCTCCGTGCTGCCTTGGGAGCGCGCGCATGCGCTCAGGTGCTTTCATGAGATGTCTGGTGAAGTCTTGAAGTTGTCGAGATGTCCGTGGTGAACCTCGCGGACCATCCGCGAGGTCAGCCGCGCCGCGACGATTCGTCCGAGGCATCGTCGAGCTCTGCGCAGCACGCGACGAGCGCAAACGCGCCGCTCGCCGCAAAGGCAAGCGCCGCCACGACCATGGGAACGGGCCCCTTGCTTGGCAGGAATCCGAGACGGATCGCGCCGATCGCGAGCACGGCGCCCACCACGAGGCCGATCGCACCCGCAGCCGTCATGCGCAGCCAGTCCTCGCCGGGCGAATCCTTCGCAGGCCGAGAGACGCCGCCCGTCGCAAGGTCGCTCAGCTCGTTGCGCCAGTCGCCACGGCTGTACCACCGCGCGCCGATCACGCGGCGTCCGCGCGGGAGCATGCAGCGCCTGCGCTCGCGCCTCGCGGCGCCGCACGGCTCGTCGCGGCCGTCGGGCGTGCCGCCGGTCGCTGTGACCGTGTCGCCATCCATGTTGTTGTCTGCGTCATTTGGTTCCATTGTGTCCCTCTGGCTTCCCTGCCGTTCCGTGCGTTCAGGCCGTTTCATGCATTCCATCCGTCTTCTGCGCGCTTCAATCCACCTCGCGCCCCATCCGCGAACGCTGCGAGCGCGCACGCGCCTTCAGGATCGCTGCAGGCAGCGCGGTCTTTGTCTGCGCGACCCGCACGCGCATCGCCTCGATCTCGGCGTCGAGCGCCCGCGTCGCGCCGAGCGAGCGCCAGCCCTGGTCGGTCGCGATGTACTGCTCGCTCGGCCGCACGAGCCGCGCGAACGGAAGCTCCGTGTCGCGGCTCTGCACGATCTGCTTGACGGGCGACGACGGGTCCTTGCGGAAGACGCGCCCGCACATCTGCACCGTCGGCAGGCGCGACGACGGGCGGCAGAACACCGTGCGCAGCGACGGGCAGTCGAAGCCCTCGGTGAGCACATTCATCGAGACGAGCGCATCGACCGAGCCCGCCGCGAAGGCGCCGAGCTGCGCCTCGCGGTCGCTTGAGCCCGTCACGAGCTCGACGCGCACGCCCGCCGCACGCAGCGCGTCGACCGCGCGGCGCGACTCGCGCAGCGTGCGGAAGAAGAGAAGCGACCGCCCCCACTTCTCCCGCTCGCCCGCATAGACGGCCGCCACCTCCTCGGGCACCCAGCGCTCGAGCATGAAGTGGCGGTACTCGCTCAGATACCCGTCGTCGACGAGCATCTGGATCGAACAGCTCCTCACGGTCTTCTCAAAGCAGAGCTTCACGCGGTCGCGGCGAAACGGCGTCGCCGTGAGGCCGATCACGAAGGCAGGGTCGATGCACCCATGCAGGGTCGCCATCGACATCGCTCCGTCGTGATGTGCCTCGTCGACCACGAGAAGGTCGACCTTCGGAGGCGTGCGGTCGAACATCGAGATGAGCGAAAGCTCGTTGCCGAAACCGAAGCGTGCGTTCTCGCGCGCGGCCTGGCGAAGAAGCTCGCGTCGCCCCGCGCACCAGCCGACCCGAGCCCCGACGAGCGTGCCGAGCACACGGGCGCAGAGGAGGCCGATGAAGGTCTTCCCTGCACCCGTTGGCGCCTGGACCAGCGCCGAGCGGCTGCGACGGCCATCGATGCGCGCTGTACCCGCCGTGCGCGGGCCGAGCAGGTGCCCGAGCGTCTCGAGCGCGATCTCACGCTGGTATCCGCGCGCGCCGAAGCGCGTGCAGAGCTCGTCGAGAACAGCCGCGAGCGAGGACGCAGAGACGGGCAAGGGCGAATCGGTTGAAGCCGAGACTGCGAGAGCAAGGGGCGTTGCAGCGATCGTGTTTGGCATGGTTTTCCCCGCTCTCAGTTGTCCGTCGTTCGATTCCCGTTTCCTCGAAGAGAGGCGCCGCGCCCACACCGCTCGGGCGCGCCCCCGCTTTCGTCCCCGCATCTCTTCCCACCGTCTCTTCCCACCGTCTCTTCCCCCGCGCTCTTCCCCCGCGCTCTTCCCCCCGCGCTCTTCTCCCCGCGCTCTTCTCCCCGCGCTGTTCCCACCACGGGGCTTCTCCCGATCTCCCGCTCCAGCTACTGCTGCGGCTCCTGTCCGCCCTTGGCTTGGCGTCTCGCCTCGCGCTGCTGAAGGCGCATCGCGTGCCTGAGCCTGCGCCACTTGCGCTTCGAGAGCGGCGGACCGAAGACGGCTTCGGACCACTCCCTCGAGATCGTGAGGACTCCGTACGCCACGATGCCAGGCCGCGCGAGGCTCGTCAGGCTTGCCGCGGGCGTGAAGCCTCGAACGGCCCCCGAGCCCGGTTCATCCGATGCAGTTCGATCGGCGTTCCCAGACTCGGGGGCGTTGAGCTGCCAGGTCGGCGCGATGACCCTGACCGCAAGCAGCACGCCCTCCGCGACGGAGGCGACGAGCCCCGGCTGAAGGAAGCGGCTCGCCTGGTAGAGCACCTTGCCCGGGTTGTCCGAGGTCATGACGACCTCGGGGGCGCGCCCGCGTTCGATGATGACGAGCCCGTACTGCCCGTTGCCGAGGTAATCGACCAGCGCGCGGCACGCGAGGTTCGGGTTCGGCGCAGGCCGACCCGAGCGCACGCGCCGCAGACGGTCACGACCTCGCGCAAGCACGGCGCGGCTTCGACCGCCAGTCGGGCGGCGGGCCCCCCAGAGGCATGGGGCGATCCATGCACCCGCCACCCGCTGGAGGTCTTGTGCCGTCTCGGCGGACGCATCCACCAGCGCCCACTCGACAACCACCGCCCACGCGCGGGGACGCGGAGCGTGCCACGCGCGGTTCGCGGCGCGTGCCTGGCTGTTCGGGCCGGGGCGCCAACGCTTGCGGTTGAAGTTGAAGAAGTTGCTGGTCATGGTGTCATCCGACGATGTGATTCAGTGATGTGATCGAGTGATGTGATCGAGTGATGTGATCGAGTGATGTGTTCCCGTGTGTGTGTCGTGCTGCCGTGCGTGGTTTGCTGTGCTGGCGTGGGTTGTGTGCGACTGGCTGCGCTGACGCGAGTCGTACTCGTGATGAACGGACTGAACGACGGAAGGAACCGTCGGACCATCCTGAAGAGCCATCTCGACCTTCTCCGTGCCTCGATCGATCGCGCGAGGCGCTCACGCGAGGCTCTCCCTCAGGACTCTCCCTCGAACTTGTCCACCCCCCACCGATGCCGTCGGGGTCAGGCCCGACCGTGGGCGTGGAGATAGCGCCCGGCCCAGACAGGCCGCTTTCCCCGTGATTTCCGCCGTTTGCGCGCGAGCGATGTACTCGCCGCCACAATTGTCCGACGCGCTTCAGGGTCCCAACCAAACTTGATGTCGAGAAGCGCCCGCGAAAAACCGCGAGGCCTCCCCATCTATACGGGCGCCCGGATTCCCGGCACGCGCCCACTCGCACCGAGGTCCGCTGCCGCTGGAACAGCGCACGGCAAACAGCCTCTCGGGCTCAACTTTTCACCGTATCGAGTTGTGTGTTTCCCCGCGAGAACTTCTGCAGGGTTCCGCAATGTAGCGGAAGCTTCGCAGCGTGTCAATCGTTCATGAGGAGATTTTTCGCGAGCGAAAGCGCGCGCAAGAGCGGCATGCGGAGCGGCCCTCCCGCCGCGCCGCGCGGCGTTATCGTTCCGCGACTTTCCTCAAGGGCCCATCACCATGACGCGTGTCTTCCAGCGCCATCGCCGCCTCGCCTCTCTCCTGCTGCTTCCGGTCGCTGCGGGCGGAACGAACACCGCCGCGGCCACCGAACCGCCGCTCCTGCGCACCACGCTCACGACGGCCGACCCGAACCAGGAAGAGCGCTTCGGATTCGCGGTCGATGTGCGCGGCGACCTCGCCGTCATCGGGGCGTACGGCGACAGCGCGCTTGGACAGCTCTTCCGCGGCTCCGCGTCTGTGTTCCGGCGCGATGCGCGCGGCATCTGGAACCTCGAGCAGAAGCTGACCGCGGCGGACGGCGCGGGGTTCGACCAGTTCGGGTTCGCGGTCGCGATCGTCGGCGAAGGCGACGCACGCGGAGTCGTCGTGACCGCGCCAAAGGGCCCGGGCGCGCAGCATCCCGACCAAGGCTGCGCCTACGCGTTCGAGCGCGTGGACGGCGCGTGGGCGCAGGTTGCGAAGCTGACGCTCGCGACGGGCGCGAACAGCGACGCGTTCGGCTACAGCGCCGATGGTTCGGCGAGCGCGGTCGTGGTCGGAGCGGTGTTCGACGATGCGAGCGTCACGAACCAGGGCTCTGCGAGCGTCTTCCGCCGGGCGGGGAGCGGCGCGTCGGCTGTGTGGACGCTCGAGGCGACGCTGTTTGCGCCCGATGCGGCGGCGAACGACCAACTCGGCTTCGATGTCGCGATCGAAGGCGACGCGATGGTGGCCGGCGCGAACGCCGACGATGTCGCGGGCGCGGTCGACAAGGGTTCGGCGTGGGTGTTCCGCCGGGTGAAGGGTTCGTGGGTCGCCGAGGCGCAGCTGACGGCGGCGGGCGGCACAGCGGGCGACTTCCTCGGAACGAGCGTCGCGCTCGGCGCGGGTGCGGGTGGCAGCGCGGGCGCGGGCGACCTCATCGTCTGCGGCAGCATCTTCGACGCGCCTGAAGGTCAACTCAAGCGCGGCAGCGCGACAATGTTCCGGCGCGTGGGCTCGGCGTGGACGGAGGGCGCCACGCTGGTCGCGGCCGACTCGGCCGCAGGCGACGAGTGCGGCGTGACGGTCGCGATCGGCGCAGGCGGGCTGGTGCTGGTCGGCGGCTTCAAGCACGATGTGCAGGGCTTCGCCGATGCAGGACGCGTCTGGGCGTGGTCGGTCGATGCGGTCGGCGGCGCGGTGCCCGCGTGGTCGCTCACGGCGCCCGTGGTTGCCGCGGGCGACGCGTTCGGACACGCGATCGCGCTCGACGCAGAATCGCTCGCGATCGGCGCGTACGCGACCGACGGACTCGCGCCGAACCAGGGCGCGCTCGCGCTCTACGCGTTCGCGACGCCGCCATGCGCCGCGGATCTCGACGGCGACGGGTCGGTCGGGCCAGTGGACCTCACCAGGCTCCTCAGCGCGTGGGGCACCGCGATGGCCGACCTCGACGGCGACGGCGAAACGGGGGCCGCAGACCTCACCGCCCTCCTAGGGGCGTGGGGTGCGTGCGGGTGAAGCATGGCGAAGCGCTTGGCACGCGGGCTTGATTCGAGGTTGCGATCCGACAGGAGGCGACGCTGCTTCCTGAACTCGCCATCCGCGAACTGGTCGCGAACGCGCTTGTCCATCAGGACTTCCTCATGAGCGGCGCCTCCGCCATGATCGAGATCTACGCCAATCGGGTCGAGATCTCGAATCCCGGAACCCCTCATTGTCGCGCTCAACCGCTTCATAGACGGCTACCAATCGAGGAACGAGCGCCTCGCCGACATGATGCGGCGGATGGCTATCTGCGAGGAGAAGGGAAGCGGAATCGACAAGATCGTCTCAGCGGCGGAGGCCGCACAGCCTCCCGCCCCGCAGTTCCGTCAGGATCTAGTGGTCTGAGTCGGAAGAACGCTGACAATCAGCGAGGCATCGTCGTCGATGGCAAGGCGCCGTGCCGATGGGGTATCCCCAGAGATACCTCGAGGCGCGGCAACGCTGCCAGCGGCGACGAGGACCGCTGAGTGTCGGCGGGATTCCGACTCAGACCACTAGGTCGTACCACCGTGATGCTCGCCGGCCCCAAGCCGTTCGAATACCTGCCGTACTGGGCGTGAGTTCTGTTGAAGCGTGTACCCGCCCCGCCCACCGCACTCGTCGCAACCCCAGCAATTCAAGGGGATTCCGTGTTTAAGCGTTCCCCCGCTCCAGCCGAGGCGCCGCGTGGCTCCAACCCGTCAGCGTGTCCTAGAATCGCCGCCAAGCGTCAAGCCTTCGGGATCTGACCCGCCAGAGACTCACCGTCATCAACGACCCCCATCAAGACCCCACCCATGCCCAACCGCGATCTCACCAAGACCTACACCCGCGCTCAGTTCGTCGCCAAGCTTCGTCGGCTCGCCGATTCGATCGAGTCGAAGGAGGCGTTCACGATCCAGGTCGGCGGCGAGCGGCTGCACATCCCCGCGAACGCCGCGTTCAACATCGAGCACGAGCGCAGCGGGAAGGATGAGGAGCTCGAGTTCCAGTTGATCTGGAAGTCGGACACGAAGGCGAGCGGCAAGTAAGCCGTTAGGTTCTGTCTGACGGATCCCCGAAGACCAAAGATCCGCGCGGCGCCCGGCTGGCAAGGAGGCGAAACGAAGCTGTATCCGCAGCGATACAGCGAGTTGAAGCCGACGCGG